>JAABVA010001732.1_pt1 | contig 22818 bp, 20 predicted proteins | sample 5560331 | NCBI WGS metagenome assembly JAABVA01 (sample SAMN12812661, study PRJNA571458) | rock metagenome | isolation source: Antarctica rocks | place: Antarctica: Victoria Land, Mt New Zealand sud | collected 2016-01-07
GGTGGGAACATCATTATTGAAATACTTAGGCACAGAGATGTCATTTCTAAGCTACTGAAAGCCATGCGACGGGACAAGGAAGGTCCAAACGCACAAGCAAGGGACTTATGATACTCCGTACAGAAGACAATTGACCATGCTTGATGTAACTCAAGCGATAGCGGTAATTTATGGGAAAAATGTTTCCCATAAATTACCGCCAGCTCTAGCTCTGATTTAGGTCAAAGGGTCAGCCATCATCCCATTGGATACATTAAGGCTAATACGAAGGTTTCCCTCAGTCTACTCGGTCTGACTCGGCATCCGTGCCCGATGTTCTCACTGAGCCACATCGCTGAATACGCTTCCGCTTCTTCATATGTTATCATCCGTCCAATTGGGCCATTGAATCGGACACTGATATTGATACCTAGGCACCCCTTACCCCCTGAGACGAGCATTGAGGGCTGTTGAATGTTGCAATAGGTATATGGCAGCGGGGAAGATGGTGTTTGTTGCCGGACTTAGTGGACACAAGGGGATATGTTTTTGGAACAAGCTTCGTCTTCTACTGCCAAGAGAGCTGAAGTTGGTGATTACATGAAGCCTCTGTCCATGAAAGATGTGTAGTTCGCGACTTGTAGATCTGGTAACGTAAGCTGTCAATGTCATGCTTTGATGTTGTTCTGCGTATGTGGGTTGGCGTATGACGAATCCATTCTGTTCTATATAATCGGCATCCACAAAGTTATGACGTATGTTCTATTACTATGTTATCTTGCCAAACATCAAGTCGCATTGGAATACTTTGGGACGGTGAGTACCTGCTCTTCCGAGAGCACACGACACGTTAGGGCGAAGCTCATGGGATATTTCATGAGCTCATTCACATCGTATTCAGTGTTTCAATGGTTTACTTCTTGAGGCAGCCCATATAGCTGTCCAAATGGATGTGCGATGGATACCTAAAGGCAATGACACACGTAGACGTTCACTTCATGACTGCATGAAACTCGGCCGAGTTGGCTACAACCCTCATAATTACCTGATTCAGATGAAAGTAGCACTGGGAGCCCGCAAAGCTCTCTGGCTACATGCAAATTAGGAATCAAAGTCGCTCATTCATGTATCATGCTGTGATGGTGTCTGGCTCGGAAGAGAGTTATGATTTTGAACTAAGTCAGAATAAGAGCTTTTCATTGGTCAAGCATCAAAAGGGTCGCCAAACCATCCACCAGCAAAGGTTAAATTCAGGTTTGAACCTCAAGGGAAGCGTACAGATAATTGAGGCAGGGCACCCATAAGACCTGCGACATCGCCAAAGACTACATGGACCGGGTCGAAGCATTGAAGGAGGACGGTTTCGTGGTTCTGCGAGGTGCGGTATCTTCGGAAGCCATGAGCGAGGCGGCAGATGTGATAAAGAGTAGCGCACTCAAGACTCAGGAGGAGCAAGGGGAGATATGGACCGAATATGAACTCTCTCCAAATCTGTTGAACGTTGTGACTAAAGTAGTAGAGGTATGTCTCTGAACTGATAGTCCGGCCATCAGCTAATGATAGCAGAACTGTGAAGTGCTTCTCTCCTCCGTCTTGGCACCAAAATCAAAGCCAACGAGACCAAAATCTGTGAATGCGGCGGTTTTCAAGGAGACAACCCCCAAAGCCAAGAAAGGACGTCTGAATGCGATCTACCTGACCTCCGCAGTGACACATCTGCGATTCGAGTTTTTCCGAGGTTCACATCGCACATCCGACCAGTCAAAGTGGGAGGAGGTGGAGTTAGAGCTCGCGCCAGGTGATGCTGTGTTATGGTATGATAAGCTGGTACGGAGAGTGGGTCCTTCAGGGAATGGAGCTTTTATTAATGCCCAGTATGATATATGACGTCTTCAGTCCCTGGCCAATGTTAGTCTTCTCTATCTTCATACTTTGACACAGCTGTCGTCATGCATTTCAATGCATGTATGGGCTGCTATCAATGTAAAGTTGTTATGAATAAACTCACCATCACTATAGACTTGACGTCCGCAGCACGTTATCATAAACATTTCTGTGGGCTGGGATATCCTCTGCCGCGCCCCAAGATGTCAGAAGAGGTTGATGTGTTTGTGGCACGACTTCATTGACAGGGAAGAGATCGTGTGGTTCCGGAGGTTGTACTATCGAGCTTGCTGCAAAATCGTCCGCGGCACCCCAAGTTGTCAGAAGAGGTTGATATGTTTGTGGCACGACTTCATTGACAGGGAAGAGATCGTGTGGTTCCGGAGGTTGTACTATCAAGCTTGCTGTAAAATCGTCCGCTGAACCCCAGGATTCCATGAGAGGTTCAAGTGTTTGTGGTACTACCATGTGCGTGGGTTGGTAGCCATATGTTGCTAGAAAAGTCCCCGTAGAATTGTCCACAAAATCATCGACAGCACTTAGGTTATTGATTGGCGAATGAGTTGATTGCCCCGTGTCGCTGTTGGTGGTGATAGAATCTATTGTTAACAGCGCGGGTCCTCCAGTATCTTCACTAGTTTTTGAAGGTGGACTTTGCCCGACGGTGTCGGTCAAAATCCTGCCCCTTTCTGGAGCGACAACATGCACATCATGGCGAGAGGGAAATACTCCTTGCGAAGTAGCTTGAGCTCTTTGGTGGAAATCATCAAGGATCAGTGAACTGTTTGTCCCTCGAATTTGTGCTGGTGCATAGTTGCCCTCGGTGAACGCCTCTGGCATATATGGAGGCGCTGCAAGTGAAAGAGGAATTCCCTCCCCAGCAATCTGTTGCGAGTGAGGATAAAGTTTAGGATAACAAGGCACTCCCATGAGAGTATTGAGAGCGATTGTAAGTGGTTTCTCCGTCGGCCGAGGACTTTTGCTGCTCAATTCCACTTCAAAGTAGGATCGTTTCCGGTTAAGCTTTGAAACGGGCTTCATTTCGTCATTCAAGGACTGGACATAAGGATAAGCTAGCAAGTCAGCATGATTGAGATTTCAGATTTGACTGAAGGCTCACTCTCGATGATCTGTTGAAGAAGTTCGTCGCCAAAATTTGTCCAGGGTCTTGCTGTCTCGAGAAGACCCTTGGTCTCGAGTTTGCAAAGGAAGTCATCGCACCCTTGGCCCTCTGTAGGGAGGTACCTCTCCCATCTGTACCATGATTAACATAGCAAACTTCACTGTGTTCGAGAACATACGTGCTACGAGCTGTGTGTTGCCCCAGAACAACCAGACAGCCTATCCCAAATCTCTTGACCAGAAGAGAATATCTTTCACCTGCCCGCAACAAGTCACCTATGTCCTTTCGAAGATGTTTGATGGAACGACCAGGAAGTATGTTCGCCGCGTGAATGACCTTAGCGACAGCACGGACTGCGCTTTTCGTACACGTCTTCTTGAGCAGGGCAACACAGTGGAATCTTCGGCAGATGATGCCATGGGAAGAGTCGGATGGAACAAGCAAACAGTTAACAACTAGTTGAGGTATAGGATCCTCGAATGAGGAGCTTGACAGCTTGAAATGCTCCCAGAAGAGAGTAGCGTCGGTTTGCCAAGTTGCAGCCTTGTGGAAGAGGAATCTGGCCGTGCTTCCATCCGGAAATGGTTTCAAAAGTAGAGTCAACAATCGCTGATCTACGCAATGCCGATGTGGCTTATCTGACGTCGTCACTGACAGGCTTGGTACTGACGGTGTTGTTGAGGTGGTCCCCAACTCTGAACCCGGCAATATTGTTGAACCCGGCAACATTGTTGCAGCTCCTAAAGAGAATTGGAGGGTTCAGCACAGCTGCGGTGTGTCTAAGTCACAAGACTCAGCAAGGCATCCACTCTCCTTGTCTTACAGACTTACGTGATAACGACTGTCAAATTACCGAATTGCCACAACATCTATGGAATGGACGCATCATCTGAGCTTTGTCATTTTCTTGATCACTCTGTTGCATCTTTCTTGGGACTCAACCCCTGATCATGGCTCAGCGGCCCGACATAACCCTTGCGTTGATAGCACAGTACCGCTAGCGGTTATATATGGGAAAAAAGTTTCCCATATATAACCGCTAACTTAGGGCACACATTGTCCACTGCATCAAGCAAGTCATCGCCACTCCCCCCATACTGTTGTGATAATACCAGCCCCTGCATAATGAGTGGATGCTGTGCGGGCGTGTTGGCCCCTTTACCATAGATTTCCTCTTCAGTCAGTACCTATCCTTGACCTGCTGCCGACAAAATGCGTCCCCCATGCTGTCTTTTGTCAGTTTCTATGCTTGAAATTTGCGATTCAGTGAGGTTTACACTCTATTAGTGATGTCTCAGTTCTATAATTATTTACGACAGATCCTGAATATGTGAAAGTGGGTTCAAAGTTGTAGTTCAAAGTTGAACCGCAAGGGAAGATGTAGTTAGCGTAGTGCGAAGCTTGAAGGGATGGGTTAGAATGCTATCCCGATACACTTGAAACAATAGCTGACCTTTCCCAGTCTGGCAACATGGGTCGGCGCCTTTTCAGTTACAGAAATCTCCGAGGCCTTTCTACAGTACTTGAGGCCATTGTCTCTTGTAACAACACAATATATCCACAGCCTTCTGGTCGCTTCCATTTCGGGAACTATCAGCATGCCCATGACTTCGGTCCTTCCAGAAGTGCCCTCTAGCACGACGGACCTCAGGCGAGAGCATGGAGATGCGCATAGCACGGGCTCAGACTCGGGACGGGTTCGACATCAGCATGAGCGTCAATTGAGGCGGTCCAAGAGCAGCATAATGTCAATTGAAGATAAACCCGTTACCACTCAATGAACCTAGCTAACATGCTTTTGCAAAGAAAACCTGTAGCTGCGTCCAACATCAAGCAGGCAGTACACCGGGCGAAGTCAAGCAATCGGCTACAAGTTATCAACGGTAGTTGGGAGTACCCTAACCTCCTGCGAGACAAACATCGCACCCTACCTACAATCCAAGGTTTGCAGTTATCCGACCAACTTCTCATCCTAACGTCTCCAAATTTTCCACTTGGTTTAGTGAACGCCTTCAAAGCAGCGCTGGCCTCAAATTATTCGCAACCACCAACTATTATTCACCGCTGTTATAGCCCCTCCGTATCCGATTGCCATGTTCAGGCTCCCTTTAAATTTGCCATGGGCTCCTCCAGAGTTCTCGACCACTGATCCATCTGGGTCAAGCATTTTTCCGCTTGTGGTCGCTCTCGCTATCAGCGGCGCAATGGTGGCCCCTGTTAGGGCACACGCTTGGGTTGAAGAGATCAGGCTTCTCTCCACAAACGGATCCTTCGAAGGCCTGCCTGTATATCCCCGTGGGAATGGTTCTCTTTCCAATTTATCTTTGAGAGTCAAGAATGTTTCAAGGCTGATTGTTTTTTAGTCCTTCGAACGAACCCTGGATTCTCTGACTTTACCATGGTGAACTTGATCCCCCCGAACGGTCGACCTGGAGGGCCGTCGGTTCTTCCAACAGACAAGATCTGCAGAGATACTCAGTCGGGCCCCAATATGACAGAAGGTAGCTCCAGGCTTGTCACAACCGTAGGAAGTCAGGTCAGTCTCCTGTATCAGGAAAATGGTCATGTCACTTTGCCACAGGAACCGATGGGCAAACCTTGCAATCGTGGAACAGTTTATATCTATGGCACATCGGACTCAAGGTCCAACGATACTCTTCTGGCAATTCATAAAGTCTGGAACACAGCAGGTGACGGGGGAGACAAACGCGGCAAGCTGATTGCAACTCGAGACTTTGACGATGGCAGGTGTTATCAGGTGAATGCTGGTACAATCTCCAAGCAACGGCAAGCACAGTTTCCTCATGCACCGGATCAGCTCATGGACACAGACCTGTGGTGCCAAAACAACATCACCATCCCACAAGATGCATCGATCGACAAGTTGTACACGGTTTACTGGGTGTGGTATTGGCCAACTGTTGCAGGTACTCCGGGTTCCCCTAGTGGTAAGGCGGAAATATACACCACATGCATGGACATCTCTCTTCGCACAGAGGCACCGTGTTCGGTTTAGGGAGTAAAAGAGTTAATCTAGTCGCTGTGAAGCAAAGTCAGGTCTCTTAGCTAGTCTTAGTATCACGTTTGTAGTAGACCAAGTTATGAAACAACCAACATCGTGTTGCCTTGGCAATAAGAGCCTGCCTGATGCTGTCCTAAGAGCCAGGGACGCACGTGGCGACCTGATTGGAGTATCGACCCAATGGTATCTTCGTGCTATCTTGCCATCAATAGCAAGCTATAGTTTTCAGCACGGTAGCTTTCAAGGACCTAATCTGAAATTGAATCTCCATTATTGTCTCAAAGCGGCGACGTGTACAGAGGCAAATTCAGCAAAACGATCTTCAATTGTATACTCAGAAGCACTTGCCTGCGGGTCTTCTTGCCTAACATTGATTTTCTATTGGTACCCTTGATCTTCCTAAGCCATGTTTACCCAAGTAAAAAGCAAGTTACACGAAACAGAGTGAAGTCACGGAACAGCATACAGATTCTTTCAATCAAAAACGATTATGAAAATTCGCTCGCTTCCCCCTCATCATTCAAAAGGATAATCCTTCCCGAGTGCACTATCCTGTCATTGATGAGTCCTTCGGTCGCAGAGAGCGGAGTTTTGCAGCTGTTGTCAGTTGGCGCGGTGCCTGTGGCTGATCGAAATCGGTGTCAGTATCATCCTCACTTATTGGTTCTTCTTCTTCTTCTTCTTCTTCGTCTTCTTCTGCTTCTTCTTCTTCTTCTCCATCTTCATCATCATCCTCGTCGTTCTCCAAAATCTCTGTCGACAATGGGAGCCCGTGTGTGGCTTGAAAGACCTCCGCCATGCCTGAATCCTCACCCATGGATGTCTCAGGACTTTGCGAAGACCCGCCTGTCTTCTGATGCGGTCTGATGTATTGCGCATCGCCATGTGGTGGTCATTCTGATGCGCAAGTTCCATGATTCTAGATCCCACCGCTCCGTGAATCCTTCCCGCGGTTGGTTGTTGTCTTGGCGGAGTCGGCCGAGTAGCGGGACCGGCGACTGTCACAGTGTGTTGCATATCGCCAATAGATCCTCCGGAGGCAGGTTTCTGGTCAACACCTTGTTCATGGCTCCAGTTTTGGTTCCCTGAAGTGGGTGACCTGTCTCCTTCGTCCAGCTGTCGTTGCAAATGGATGTTCAACGCCGTGAGATTCCGGATCTCCTTGGCTAGAGACTGGTATTGCCTTACGAGCGTCTCATATGCTTGAGAGCGCTGCTCATGCTTCTGCCGCTCATACAGGAGACTCTGCTGGCAGGCGATGTGGTTCCGATGTTCGTCGTAGAAGGCTTTGTGGGCGTTGTGCAGTTCAAGAGTGAAGGTCTGTACAGTCGCCGTGGCAGCAAAAAGTCTCCTTCCAATCTCCTTGCTGTGCTCATCTGCGTTTCGAAGGCGGGCCCAGACCTCGTCGTATGTTGTCGGTCTGGTTGACGTGTGGGTGGCAATCATGCTGGGCTCCTAAAGCAAGCTTAGACCGGGATGATCCAGAGGTCGGGTGCTTTGATCTCACCTTAACCACATCCATGTTTACATCCAGATGAACACAATTTTATGTTCTGTTCAGAAGATGTCTTTTTTCGGAGGGCTAGAGATGGTTCAAATAACCCAGCCTTTCTCCAGTACCAACCTGTGATATTCAGAGGCAAGGAGCTGTATTCTTCTGTGTTTTAGATGCCAGATTTAGATCCCACATCAAGACGGTGCCTCTTGGTCGTCACGGGTTGCTTTTACCAGGATTATGTGGTCGGTGAAGCCTGCTGGCACCAATCTGTATGTATAGCACGTTTATAATTAGAGCAGTTAACACTGTGATTCTGCGTGTGCCTTGCAAGCCCCAAAAAGTGCTCCCACGCCTGGCAAGCCTTTTGGATGCCATGTTTACGGTTAGGGTACCAGCGTTGCTGTAAAGATGTCCTTCGGGGTCCCTTGTCAGCCTTAATTCTTGCATGCATTAGCGTTCAAGTGCGCGGCATACTTTATACGGTACAAAACCCAGGTCGCCAATCGTTCCTGAATAAATGAGGTCTGTAAAAAGCGCCTAAAAGCTTTCCGCATGCTGATCCAAAAAGGGTGGACTTGACCAACCGTTATCATCCCTGTTGTTTGAGGGGTTGCAGTGACCAACTTTTCGCACCCTTGCACAGCTGCATCGCGGCATGTTCCATCTGGTGGGAGCCTCTTATCATGTTTGAAGAATAACTGCAATTTTGTGCGCCTTGATAGAGTTGAACACTTTCTGGGAGCACTCTCAAATTGGACGATAGTCTGGCTGTTGAGGACGGATGTTCTCGGGCTTGACCGGACCTGGCTCTCAAGTCGACTCCAAAACTGGCTCCGGATCCGACTTCAAATCTCTTGCTGTGCAGCCGAGACGAAACCTATAAGGAGAAGAGAATATGATGTGGAAAAATTATTCTCAACAAATTCAATGTTACAAGATGAGTAATCCTCGTCCACAGAAACTTCCAACTGTCATCACTCCGTTGAATGGAGCCCCGAACCCCAAGCCTATCGACGTTGAAATAGATCGTAACCATGGCTCGACTGTGGCACTCGAAACGACGCGGGCAAGATTACAACAATCGAAGAGGCTGCCAATTCCGACGCCATCGCAAAGGATCGAGCAGCTGACCAGAGAAAACGGTCATTTGCGACACGAGGTCGCCTTTCACCAGCAGTTGCAAGACGCCATGAGGTATCTCCAGATAGACGTACTGTGTGTTACGCAAAAGCTTCAACAAGCCATTGATGGGTTCACCAAGGTGCAAAGGGAGGCCGAAGCCGAGTATATGGAATTTTGGGATGCTGGTACGGAGCGTTCCTATACACCTTGGCCAAGAGCAACTTGATATGGGACTGATCGAGGGCATAACGTATCTTATCATACTGAATCAGAATAAAAACTAGTTTCACAAGATTCCGTCAAATATTGAGGTTGTTGCTGCTGTTTTCTATGTGCGACACCAAAGTTGCTCTATTCATTTACGCTACGTACCTAGGTACAGAAGGATAGGGTAAATTTCAGGCGACTTACAGCGCTCTTTATGGCACCCAGAGTTGATCTGTCTCATGTCGAGTATGTGACTTCCTCATATATATTAATAGGGTTTTCCATTCAGTTGCACTCCACCTCTGGCGGCAATCAGAAGACACCTTTACTTTTTACGTCTGAATGCATAAATAACACCACCCTCTGCTCTCCTGAGGCTGTATTTCAAATTCATCAAGTACCGTCAAAGGATCTTCAACTATAAGATGTTCTGTGGCTGTGGTATCAGTTGGGGTCTGTCGTCGAGAAGGGTCTTGTTAGGGGATACTGAGAATGAGCACTATGACAGTCCACAGGTTGTTGACGCACCCCCTGGCTACTCTGCAGAGCCTAGGCCAGCTGTCTCGAGGGAGCACCTATTTAACCAGATTGTGGAGCATCTTCGTCGTAGAAGATCCCGGGCGCCGTCTCCCGAATCACCTACCCGAGCCAGTGGTTCCAACGGCCGTCCTCAAACCGAACACAACGACTAAGTTGATGCGAGGAAGTTGAGATTAAGAGCCTGATGTCCCCACTGCAGGTCAGAAAATGGGTACTGAAGCTTGGTGTCATGTCCTTTATTATCGCACGCTCATTAAATTCGCACTTGAGCCCACCACACTCTCATTAAATACTAGATCAAGTCTATATTGCAATTACAAGAGACTCGGTCAAGTCAAGTCTATTACTATCTGATTGAATACTCAATGTGGTGTTTAGATTTGTTGGCAAACTCCTTGGGCCAGAGATCATTCGAGTAGGAAACAAAGTCCGCTAATCGCCAACACAGCCTTAGAGAAGCAAAGCCCATACTATCTGCAAGCCCTCGGTCAACATCAACAGAGTCTGCAAGAGCTTCGGCCTCCATTGCACTCCCGAACCGGTAAATATACTCCCATCTGTCGATGATACCGAGGAGCGTGCAGGACCAGGAGGTGAATGCGTTGCGAATATCAGAGACGAGTTGGAAGTGTGCGTAGGGGCTGTGGATGCGTCGGTGGATGCGTCGGTGGCTACACAAGACGTCGGCATTCTTGGCAAAGTCGCCGTACCAGAGGCGTTCCAGATCGGCCGAAATCCGTGGCTTGCAATCGACGTCAGGTTGGCAACAACAGAGCCGATATATGCCTCGGATCTAGGCGGCCCAGTTGAAGCGAAAACAGCAGGATTACCTGCTCCGTGCAAGTCAACAACCCTAGATTCATCGAGGCCGTTTATCCCTATTTCGATGGTCGCTTCTGCATGCACAGATTCATTCGTCCAGGAAGGGGACGACGGAGGCATTGTGGTCGTGAGATCTTGAAGAATATTTCTGACATCTGGTACCTGCTGAGCCAGGCCATGACCAAAAAGAAACAGAGCGATCAGGATGACTGAGGTACACATGATCGTGGTAACTGATGCAATAGCTAATTAATATCTCAGTTCTTTATTCGCAAGACCAGACTGGCATGAATGAATTTTGTAGAGGTGGGGAGCATCAACTAAGGTCTCGTCTGTGAAAGGAGCGATACGCCGATAGGAGCTGGAGATGAGTAAGTGTTAAAGAAAGCCAGATATGCCTTCTTCTCATTATCGCAGATATGGGCTCCTCTTAGAGAGCCAAATATGGAGCCTCGCTGTGAACCAGCCTAATTTGACGTCTCAGATCAGGGTGAGGCGAAACAACTGAGGGGAACGTAAGGAAGCCATTTCCGGATCCTTATGCTTGAAAGGAAGCCTCGGAAGGAACTCCACCTGTAAGTCATAATGGCCCAAGCTTGGGGCAAGGAGTCTATAAAAGCGCGGTTTTCCCTGGCACAAGACCATCAAGAGTCCATAACATCAAAGAGATACATCCCAAATCGTCTTCAACCAGTTGACCAGGTCTCATAGCTTACAAGGTGATTATATTTTTCATATCTCTATCTGGCAAGACATAGTACGATCTTTAGTATCTGTCATGGCATCAATCGGAACTCAGAAGAACCTACCTACTCCAGACAGCGGCCAGAAGAAGGCCCAGAAACCTCGGACAACTCATGGGCTTGAGACTCCAGAGAGCACCCCAGGCCCGGACGACGCTCGTATCATAGCCGACACAGTTCGGCAGAAAGAGAATCTAGCTCGGCCAGCTCTTGGGCTCGCAACCCCCGAGAGCACCCCTGGCCCGGATGAGGGGCGCATCGAAGCGGACAAAGCACGGCAGTCTGCGAAAGCGGCTTTGTCAACGGTGATCGAAGCCCCTTCAATTCAATCCAAGCCTGCTTATGAAGGGGACTCCGTACCCCCGTCCCCAGACACATTGGGAAACCAGACGTCCATGCAATTGAAGCATGGCAGAGAGAATGAACCTCACAAATATACTGACGCACAAAAGTCAACCGTGGATCGGATCTTGGCGTGCGGTCCAAAGCAGTACTATAAGATTCTTGACTTAGAGGAGACCTCCCCGAAGGAGGATATAGTCAAGGCGTATAAGGAACTGCGCTTTTCAACGCACCCGGACAAAAACGGGTACGAAAAGGCCTCAGATGCCTTCAAAAGTGAGTGAGAATGACCCCATATTTTTGGGGGAACTGGTTGTAATTCTCACACTATCGCGCGACTTAGGAGTCTCGGAGGCGGGTAAGGCCCTCGGACTCCCTGAGGAATCTTTCGCCCAGAACGCTTATGTTGAGAGCGACAACAACGATGACAGCAACGATGACAATGAAGTGCAAGGACCAGATGGTACTTGGCATACCAAGGATGGCAGTGACCCTATGGACGGTGTCGAGAGCACACTGCCCCCCCCCGACAAATTCCGTCAGGGACTCTATAGCAAAGCAACACCTCACTTGAAGGAGCTTATGAAAGACCCCGACAACGTTGAAGCGCAAGCCGCACTGAAGGAGATAGATGAGAAGATAAAGGAACAGAACCGCCTTGAGAATTGGCCCCAGGAGATGTCTCTCATAAACTCTGGAGCGTTCATCGGGCATTTCAAGACGGCAAAGCCATTTGTAGACATCCTAAAGAAAGATCCCTCGAATGCGAGTGCCAAAGAAAAGTTCGATGAGACCAACAGTCTCCTAAGGCAACTTATCGAAAGGCACTGCTATCCTAGCAGCTGGATCATGAACCTTCCGGACGGAGCGAAACCTAAGGAAAGCGAGACAGAAACATCGCCGACACCTGCAACAAAGTCCAAATCATGGAAACCGGGCCTGACCAGGAAGGGCGAACCAATCTTAGCATACAGAAATGTTGGCCGAGGCCATCAGTTCATAGTGCAAACAGGGACAAAGGAGAATCCACTGTATGACCTCCGATCAGGTGCTGAGGTTGGACATAAGGCAGGGGATGGGTACCTCAACATGGGCAAGGACCAGGTTGTTCTGCTTGGTAAGGCTGATAAGAAGTATTCTAGAGGTGATGCAGAGAGCTTTAAAGAGATTGTTGGTATCGCCTCAAAGCCAATACAGACCAAATCCGTGGGCACTGGGTTTCGCTATCCGGTGGCCTCCGTTCTTGCCGCTTTCGAAACTACCAATCTGAGCGGTGCCGTCACCGAGCACAGGGACTTTATCTTCAGAACAACACTGAGGAAAATACTTGGGAAAACAGATGCAGACCAGGAGATCGAAGAATACTACGCTGACCGAGGCCTAACCCCACCCTGGGAGGTTGCTCCAGTGAAGACACGTGGAAAGAAGATGAAGGCGGGGAAAGCACGAAAGAAAGTCGCACAGGCAGAAAGTGAGGAAGATTTCAGTGATGACAGCTTTGTGGTTGAGGAGGTTTCTGAAGATGAAAGTACTGAGCCTGAAGATGATACTAGAGATACTGAATTGGCCCGGATGGAGGTGGAATTGAAGGAGATAAAGGAGCTACTTGCTAATCTAACTGTAGGAGGGAGAATATCACGTTCTAAGACGACAGAGCCTCAGCGGTAGAGCTAGACTCACTTGAATTCTCTGTGTGACTTGCTCGCCTTGCCTGCTCATTGCGGTCCTTACTGAGTTTCATAACTTGTCTTGTCTCTCTTTGATGAAGCTAAGCAGACATTACACTGCGGCCTAATCTGTTCTTTGACCCTATCTCTCACTGGTTTTTTGCCAATTCTCTACTGTTGTCTGCTGAGATCTGTCTGTCACTCACTTCTGGGGCTTCTTTTCTCTTCTTTCTTTCTGATATTTGCTTCTGGGTCGATCTCATCTATTCACTCTTTATTTTCATTTGTCTTTTGTTTTTGTCTCAATTATAATTGCAGCCAACACAACCAATCCCAGGCTGGGTCCGCGGGTTGCCTATGGGTCGCGCGGGTCCGGGTTGGGTTAGGGTTGGGTGCGGGTTAGGTGCACTTCTCGGGGCCTAGGGTCGGGTTGGATAAATCTTAACCTGACCCGACCCTAGGCCCAGCCCTAAGTATATTCAGTTCTCAGCTGAATTGCTACCAATAGGCGCATCTAATCAATATAAATCTTGCGTCAAAGACATATTACCATTGCACCTGAAGATGGCACTGTTTGTGATGACCAACCCTCAGATCTCTAGTAATATGTTTCTCCGCAGAAAGATCTCTGTTGTTAGGATCATAGCTTAACCTGAGCTTACCCTGCGGTCGCCTACTAGCCGAATAGCATATTAACCCCGTAGCCGCACCGGAGCTTACCCTGCGATCGCTTAGCTAGTATTTTGGTAGTCACTTTCTTCCCCCACATTCACTCATCATTCACTTACATACAAAGATATACCATTACATCATGCATATCAAGCCATTGAGCGATATGACCATGACATCTGTAGTGGTGATACCACAGATGATGAAGTAACTGTGCAGCAATTTTGCATCCAGCATTTCTACTGTCTTCCCTGCCCTGAGAGTTTCACTTATGAAGGCTCCAAAATATTGTCACCATATATCTCAATATGGACGATGAATCTGAATTCTCTGTGGGGATGACTGATATGGTGATTGTTAGGAGCACGTGGCATGCACATGCTTGAGGTTCTGCGGATAGGCATAGGGCCGTTCCGAATCGATGTCAAAGCTTACCCCGCTTTGCCCCACTTACCCATATGGCTTAGGGCCTATTCGCTAAACCACAATATAGGGACTTTGTGTCACGAATTCATGCCTTCCAGGTTGTTTCGTTATTATTATTGGAACTATGGTGCACTGGGAGCGAGGGGCATGCACAGTCTTCAGTCATACGGGCAGAGCAACCCTGTGCACGATAACAACGCTTACACCATCACGTCAATATACCACGGTGGCCAGCTCAAGATGTTCACAAGCCATCCTTTCCAGCCGACCAGTCCCAGAGGTCGGCCTGAATATTACATGAATCAAGTCAAGGGATGGTCCATGACCGGTGATCTTGAAACATTCCGACAAGGTGCCACATACTTCCGAAATGGCAGAGACTGGACGAAAGAGCAGAGGGATGAGGCAATCAGGCTGGCAAACGAGAGAGCAGGCGAAAGTCAAGCTGGGGTGCTACCTGTCAACGCAAGTTTCGGGCAAACCTTTAGTGTTGCAAGTGAAACTACAGTGGAGGAGGACTACACACTCAGCCAAGAGTCTGAGAATTTGCTGGATGAAGGTTCCAACACAACTATTCATCTTCAAGACTCTGATACTTTGTCGGGTGAGCTTGCGTTAGAGCGTGGACCCCCAGCCAAATGTTCCAGTAGGCACTCAAAGCGATCGCGCCAGTCCCAACGAAGGCGACGCAACACTGGTGGACCCGACGATAGATGCAGCCATTGATTCACAACCTCATTCACTTCTCAATACTCTTGCAGCAAACGATGCGACAATCCAGCATTGTGGCAGCGGTCATGGGCTGATGACAGGTTTTGGCGTCGCGGGATGGGAAGCGCCAGAGCATTAGCCGGCCTTAAGGCATAACACAAGTGAGAGGCATTGTGGACTGCAGAAGTCTAATCGCTGTAAACATGAAACGCACTATGTGGCTGAAGTCAAGGCTCATTGAAACTCTGAGCAAGCGCTCTAGGGAGTCTAACATCACACTTTCATTTAGGGAGATTGTTTGGGACCATTTATCTGCTCCTTCTTCCACCGCAGGTCAGAACCTGTCCAAGTGCCTTAGCCGCTCAAACGCCCTTGTGGGGAGTAAGTCCGTTGTCATAGACTCCGAATAGCATGGTCCTCTTTGCTTCCGAACTTCGAATCAGCAAATACACAAGTCGTAGCCAGAGGAGGTGGATTACCTGGTTCATTCCATTCGTTAAGCTAAGCAAAGGTCGCAAGGTGTTCGTTTGCGCGTAGACGCCATGTGCCGGTCTTGCCAATTACCACAGCCGCAAGCTAGCATCACGTACCAAACAGTGGAATGGCCGCAAGTATACACATTTGTGTGGACTTCTCGAACACACATAGCTGCATCGAGCTCACTCTCTTTGCTAGATCTTAATTAGTTGAACTGATAGTTGTGAGGACTACCCTCTCAGATGCCGGGCCTTACCAAACTGTGTTGAGATAGTTTAACTAAGCCGGGGCTTACCGACCGATCCTGCTGGTGTAGTTCAATGAAAAAATTGAGGCGTCTCACAACACCAGTAGTCACTACCAAGCTGTGGGTGCTGAAAGTCTTATAATGCACTTTCGGAAGAACGGGGAAAGCTAATAGGCAACAGTAGGCAACAGTAAGCACGCTCTAGGCAACAGTAGGCCGCTCTAGGCTCCGACGGTGTGCCTCAACTTACTTTCAACTTAACATTGCTCCTATCAATCAACACAATGTCGAAAGCTCCCCTTCCGGATATCTCACAAATACCAGACGACGGAAAATATCACCAGGATGTTAATGACCCCATGCGGTGGCACTTAATCATCCATCCGATCGATCCACCTGGAGTTACAAGAGTCATTGGGGGTGGTAATTCGTGTCGTGTAGGTCTTCTCAAGGACGGAACAGTCTTGAAATACCCATTAGTTGATGATGACTGGAGAACCCTCGAGATCGAAGCCCAGATTTTTTCTGCTTTAGGGACCCACCAGAGACTTGTCAAATATCTTGGGGAAAGTGGCGAGGGTCTCAAACTTGAGCTGGTGGAGGAGGGGAGTGTTAAGAACTATCTGGCCAGAAAACCTATATCCCAGATTCCAGTGGAGCTGAGGTTGAAATGGGCCCGACAAGCTGCAGAGGCGGTTGCCTTCATTCACTCGAAGGGCGTCATACACTGCGATATCCACACCAACAATCTCCTCCTCGATGGCGAACTTGATATCAAGTTATGCGATTTTCAGGGTACCTGGGGCCCCTGGGACGGTCAAGCTATGGAAGGTGTCCGATCATTCCTTCCTCGAGAAACTACAAGTCCCCCAACTGTTACAACGGACCTCTTCGCCCTGGGCTCCGCCATCTACGAGATCATGACTGGTCATGAGCCATACGAAAACTTTGGAGACAAAGAGGTCGAGGGGCGTTATCTGGAGCGTCAATTTCCTGCCGTGGATGCTGTCACGTGTGGGGAAGTAATTCAAAGATGCTGGATGGTGGCGTACAGATCTGCGCAAGAGACCGTGCATGACCTGATAGACCTGTCTGATAGATCTGTCTAAAAGGGCTGTGTTCTCACTCGGCTCGGAGCCGAGATGGGTGTTGTTCCCACGCATCATCGTCGTCCAAGAGGAACGAGACGAGGTCGTATTCCCAGGAATCGCCCTTCGGGACTGGCAGGGCCGCGGCGTCCGCCCAGGAATTGAGGGAAGATATCGACGCCAGAAGGATCGCACGTGGCAATCTAAAGAGGGAGAGAAAGGCGACAATGAATGGAATTGGCAGCGCCCCCACAAGCCCGGCTAAGGCGAAATGACCGCCTTTTTTAGGATAGAGCACACCCGGACGCGTCGGTGGAGGTGGGTGAGGAGTATTTTACAGAGTTGGTCGTGATTGCGTTGTTAAGGTAGGTAAATGTGTAATTGATTCTGGCGGAGATAATAGCAACTATCACAGAGCTTCACACCGAGCTGCCTTTTCTCCCCATTGTTAACTGATATAACCCGTCACTCGTAGTCTATCTGCGAGGTGCCAATGCGCAAAGTAAGCCATAACGAGACCGGCTTCTTCTCTGGCTAGAGAGACCTATTTAAAGGCTACGCCGGTTGCTGGCGGACAACAATTTTTGCGTGTCCGAACTCACGCGGAGGCAGCGCTGCATGATATGTGCTCCTTTTCAGGCCAATGCAGCTGGCATTTACCATCGTCAATGGAACCTAAAGAGACAAATTGGTAGACAGAACCAAAACCTTAAACGAGACACATAAGTTATTCTCTACAAGCTCCTATCATCATTTTGAGAGTCCACATCCTCTATGCGCTTCTGGCGTTCCCTTCTCTGTCTCTTTAGTTGTCTTTGATAGTAGACGAGAATCTCTGACTGTTCGTTGATAGCTCTATTTTGAAGCTTCCATGCCTGTGAGCGCATCTTCTGGATTTCGGACACTGACAACCGAATTGGTAATTGCATACAAAGACGATGAAGTATGCAAGCGACGTTGATGGATTAAGAAATTCGTGTACGCTCAGATTTGGCTGCACCAGCTGCGCTTCTACTCGGAGACGAGACGGTATCTCACGAAGATGCTCGTGATTCGACAACGCCATCAGTGATAGCATTGCCCGGTCACTAGGACCCACACGGATTTCATCAAACACTTGTTTAGCTCCAGTTACCGACCAGGCTTTCGACAAGAGTCGGACCGATTTCCAGTCAGACCTTGACAAGTGAGAGAAGACCTGGAGCAGCACTTCATTTGGGAATTCTCTCATGATGCATTGCTAGAGTGGGCAGTTTCACATCGGCCACGCTCCCTGGTCTTTGTATTCATGCATTAGACAAGATCTGGCAGGATTTTCATTGAGAGAAGAGATGACGCTGAATCGGCCCATTTCTAGGCCATCGTCCTTGTCCATCGAATCATCAAGGGAAACTAGTACATAGCGCGACTAGTAGTGAATCTGAGCGTAGATATGGTGCTATGATGACAAGGAATGATGCTCGCGGTGCTATTGCTTTGCAAGGGATCGAAAGCGGGCCTTCATTTACATTCAAAATCAAATTAGGCTCTAGGAAACGGAGAGCGGAGCCAAAAACGGCTCCGCTTATGGAGGGACCAAAAACAGACCCGACGACAAAGACGCCAAACCCAGCGCGTAGCTACGTCTGGTACACCTCGTCCAGCACCTATATCTCGTCCCTAGAGATGAGAGAGCACTTTGTTGGTCCCCGCACAGGAAGCAGGCTTCCTGAGGGACCAGAGTCTTGTAGCGCATACAGCGTAATCTCCTCCGCAATGCCTAGCTGCTTCCTCCAGTCCGATGCTCTGTAGCACTTCATGTGGCTATTTCGCAGTATGCTTCCTCTTCGGCCTTTTGAGTGCTGCTCGTTCCTTTCCGTGAGAGACTGTCGTGTCCGGAGTGACCGTTTGCAGAACAGTTGGGGCCAGCTCACTGTCGTCTTGGCTTGTTTGTGCAACCGATTCAACATGAGACTGTTCCGAGAGAAGGCCGCCCAATTCTTGCGAGAGCCCCGTTGCTTCTGTATATTGCAACTCAGATCCTTGAGAGACCTCGAAATTTAGATCGGGTGGCAGCTGGTCGATAGCTGAGCAGATACGTTTGAGGTGAGTCGGCATCCAAACGTCGTAGACATTTTTAGTGAACTTGTAAGCCGTCCACTTGTCTTTTCCCTCCAGTGCCGTGAAACTGAACTCATGGATGGGATGGCGATAGAATGTGGTTTTGTCGCCGTTGATTATAGGATAGTGACCGTAGATTCTCACCGCCCGGTGATCGTGCGAGATCGAGAAGGCAAGGATCTCCCGATGAAGCTCCTTTTCACGGTGTACAGCTCTGTAGAGCTCGACGACGGCCCTCGCGGCAATTGTCATGCTGTGAGCGTTCTGTCGATCGGCAATATCAAGTGCTGCAGCACCGCACTTCACTTCGCACGTGAGGAACGGGAAGAATATCCGATAGGTTGCCACGAAAAAGGAGGTATCATAGACGGTGCCGATGAGCGGGTCAAGCCTGTTGAGCTGCTCATCCGTAAATGCGGATCGCCTGAATCCAACAGAGTAATCTGGTTGTGGTCGGGGGCCCTCCACTGGAATGCTGCCTGTCCATCCTTCATTGGCACATTCGATCAAATGATCTAGATGCGTAGCACCGTAGATGGCTAGGTTTTGCGCTGACGGAACAATTAATCGAGTGACATCTTGGATAATCAAGGCTTCATTCCTGTCTTCTATCTTTCGGCAAGTCTTCTTGAACAGATCATCGCGAAACAAAGAGTCTCGAGGAACGATCTGGTCCCTTTCCAGTAGTTTCTGGCAGGAATCCTTGATTTTCTTCGGGACATCATCATCATCGAACTCACGCATGTAACTTCCCTTGGCCGCGAGTAACGTGGTGTAACGTGTATCTCGGTATTGAGCACTCTTGCTTTCCCTTTTCTTCTGGTCGCTAGAGCCAGTCAAGCTTGAGTCTGACTGTTTCCGGCGGAGCGAGGTAGGAATTTTCCTTATAGGGCGTGGGTATCTCCCACCGTTGATCTCCACATACTGGACAACTTGATTCGACTCTTCCATTTGTTCCCCTAGCCAGCTGTCGTGTTCAAAATCTTCCCTAGCCTGGCTGTCTTGTTGGAAGTATTGACTTGGCCACTTGTTGGTCTGAACCCAAGTCTTGACCAGGTCAGCGTTATTCTTGCTGGTGTCCCTCTCTGCTTTCTTCTGTGGTTCTCCTTCGGCCTTGCAGCTTGGAGGTGAGGTTCGAAGTCGTTTCAAAGGCGGCCGGTCTTGGTTTTGAGGAGAAGAATGTCCAGCTTCTCGTTTACGTTTCTGGTGGAGCTTCGAGGGTTTATTGAGGCTCTGTGGAGGCTGTAGTGCCTTGATCTGGTCAGCGATACTAACATGGCAAGAGGAGCGATGGAGGTACATACTACTCTTCCCTCGGGAATTTTGCTTGCTGGAGGAGTGGGAGATGCCTGTTCAGCCTCTCTATTCTTAATGTCTCTCTCCTCAATGCTCTTTTGAAGTCGTGAAATGCGTGCGCTTCTTCGGGCTTGTGGTTCTGCTTTCGCAATACCTTGAGACTGCTTTCCTGTGAAGGGTCAGACCAAGTAAGAGTGCTGTAGAGCAGTGAGCGGTGCGTACCTTTGTTACTTTGCTTCGAAGCCCGCGGTTTCCTTTGGGCGCGTGAAGAGTCTCGGTGGCTGGCCATGGTGAGCGGAATCAAAAGGGCCAGTAGGTCACTGATGTAGCCGCCGGGTTTGAAGTCGAAATGGTGATCCAGTCGCGAATGCGGAGGGTTCCAGCTAAGCCAATGAAACGCCAAGCCGGCGAAACGCTTCCCCGCATAAACGGCTGACTAATTCTAGATGATGTTTGTTCACACATTGTTACTCTTTCCCACCCCAATGCGACATCCACGTAGCTCACACTAGTGCAAGGCCGTTTCTACCTATAATGCCTATGGCCATGTAGACAAAAGTTTTATGGAACGAAACCACACAGACGTATATGGGTCCCGGGCAAGAAGGCATCTCATCTTGTCCTCGAGGCGCATCCGTATCTAACTTCTTTCTCAATACAGACGCATACATTCCAAGATGGACCGCGGGCAAACAGCTCTACTACTCCCATGCAAGGTTACGTCAAGCTGCGCCGTACGGTGATCCGTGGGGGATAAGATGTTGTCTGCCAGGTTATTGATATCGAATCTGGAACTTGAGTTCCTGTCTTCGCCAGGCCCCTTTGCCTTTTACCAGTTGCTTCGGAAGAGCCGATGGAAACGCGAGACCCTTGAATCTAGCTTGAGTCGCCTAGGGAGTGAAGATCTCATCTTCTGGATCCTGATTTTTGCTTTTCACAAGCGCCACACAGCCGGCGAGGATCACGATGTTTTGATCCTGATGTTGCAAAGCCGACCTCCCTTCTCCGACACTTGCTCCCAGTTCGCGCGCCCCTTGGCCTGATGACGAGGCAGATCAGTGTATGCGTTCCCGCGAGCTGGAAGCCGCTGAAAGCCGCTAGAATCGAGCCATGTCCAGCTGAACCTTGTGATTGTGGCCACTTCAGTTGGCACATCCCGATCTAGCTCGGCTGCCCCTGTATGACTGCGTCAAGCTGCGCCATACGGCCTGAATTCGCGTCGTTCAAGACATTGTCTGCAGGGTCATCCATACTAAACCAGGGAGGTGTGATTCTAGATCTGTCTGCGCACATCACTTCCATCGGTCAAGCCGAGTGGAATCCGAAGACTCCGTGAATCTGCCTCGCGTCGCTCAGGAGGTGGAAACCGCCTCTTCTCAGTCTTACTGTCTGGTCCGTCCCAGAACCTGCGCCAGGTGACCTCAACCGACTCCTCGCGATCTAATCTGGGCTCTGAACCGTCGCAGAAGCAGCCACTCATCCAGCGAGGACCACGGTAGCTTGATCCTCCGGACCTCCCTTCTCCGAAACTAGCTCCCAGTCTTCGCATGCTTTCTGGCCTGATGACGAGGTAGTGCCGTAGATGGTCCTAGCGATCTGCAAGCCACTGGTCTCGGGTCATGTCCAGCTGAGGTCTTCGCCACCACTGGTAATCCGGACCTTTCACCTGCGTCAATGCTACGCGACTATAGGTCGCAGTGCTTCCTGGCCCACAACACTAGGGGTAGCACGAGGCAGACTCATGTGAGAATACCTCACTTTTGACCGCAGGAAGCCAGGGTTTCGTTGCCTGAGAGGGATATTTCCAGCCTGGCCGGGACTTGAGCGCTCGAGATGGCGGCCCCAGGGGGCTCAGCAAAGACATGCTGATGCTGATCACTGCTAAGCAGAGGATGGCTGAGAAGTGATTACGTCGTCGTTGACCGAGTTGCTGCCTGTGAGCTGATCCTTCGTTCCATCAGGTCGTATACACCACCCTTTCTAAGTCAAATCCGGTAGGAGCCTCCGAAGAGCTCGCTGCCACAGGCTCGCATCGTCCGATCTAGCCCCCCGTCCACTAGAAAAATTTGTTCGCACGAACTAATCTAGTCAGGCTGCAACCACACGAACCAGCTCCGCTCGGCCAACCTGCGACAGACTTGCATGAATCTTATCGTGCTTGACCAGTCGTACAGCCTTCATCTCCGCGAGGCGAGGTCGCATGGATCTGCCTGGCTAGTGATGGTGAGCCCAACTTTGACTCTCGACTACCTAACCAGCACTGACACTACCAGTGAAAAGTATTCCAATCGCGGAACACTCAGTCATGAAAAGGCTATGCCGCCGCCCATGCAGCCCCCTTCTGTTCGTTGCACGCGAACTGACTCATGGTTTGTACTCGGCTTGCCTCAAGGCTCTCTTTGTGTCGTGTACTTGTCTTGTCTAACAATGCCTTCCTCCGGCCACAGGTCACCCAGGGTGTCCTTTATGTGCTGCATGCATTATATATCTTGTCTAGCGTCATGTACGTCATCGGTGACTGCGGCTTCTCGTCGGGCGAGAAATACAATGGGAAGGGTGGATTATCAAGGGCATGAACACCCAGAAGATCAGCTTAGTCTTGTTCTGACTCAGCCACACGAGCCTTGGTACAATGCTCCGTCTATCAGTAGATCCGGGCGAGCAACAGTAAATCAAAACTCAAAGTCTCCTGGAATTCATCGTGTGCCACAGTCGTTTGTTCTGTCCGTGCGTCAGCGTCCTGTACAACGCCGAGGTAACATCTTAAGATAGAGATATTTGACTTGGTCTTGTTCGCTGGATCGAGCTCCTCCAAATTCCAGACAGTTCAGAGCGATCAAACCGTTGAGACATAA
>JAABVA010001733.1_pt1 | contig 22804 bp, 23 predicted proteins | sample 5560331 | NCBI WGS metagenome assembly JAABVA01 (sample SAMN12812661, study PRJNA571458) | rock metagenome | isolation source: Antarctica rocks | place: Antarctica: Victoria Land, Mt New Zealand sud | collected 2016-01-07
GATGCCTGGCGTGGTCGGCGGCCACTCCCCTGGCCTGACTTAGCGTGCTCGAGCGTCTCGGGAGCGACGTCTCGCCCGTGGACGTCTCCTCGGAGGACGGCCGCCTCACCCTGCGGTCCTACGTCTGGCCGGACCAACGAGCACGCCTCGAGCGGCTCGATGCGGCGTTCGCCGTGGCCGACCGGGTTCCGGCGCAGGTCCAGCGGCAAGACGCGGTGTCCTTCACGAAGAAGCTCAGCCTCCGACCGGGGACGACGACGGTGCTGTGGCACAGCGTGCTGTGGCAGTACCTGACCCAGCACGATCGGGACGCGGTGACCGCCAGGATCCAGCAGCTGGGCGCAGCTGCCTCCGTCGACATGCCCTTCGCACACCTGTGCATGGAGCCGACCCGCCGCACCGCCGAATCAGCGCACGAGTTTCTGGTCGTGCTCGAGCTGTGGCCCACCGGCGACCGCCGCATTCTCGGAACCTCAGCGGCCCAAGGCATTCCGACTGTCTGGGAGTAACCGGCGTCAGGTGGCGTATCCCCTTACGCTGAGACGGTGACCGACTCCTTGCCCGACCTCGCCGGACAGCGCGCCATCGTGACCGGCGCCAACTCCGGCATCGGCTACTTCACCGCACTGGAGCTCGCCAAGCGCGGGGCCGAGGTGAGCCTGGCCTGCCGCAACGCCGACAAGGCACGCGCGGCGGCCGCGCGGATCACCGAGGCAGCACCGGATGCAGCTGTGCACGCGGTGCAGCTCGACCTCGCCAGTCTGCGTTCGGTACGGAGCTTCGCCGAGTCCTGGAGCACCCCGCTGGACCTCCTGGTGAACAACGCGGGCGTGATGTACCCCCTGCGCCGCACCGAGACCGAGGACGGCTTCGAGCTGCAGATGGGAACGAACCACCTGGGCCACTTCGCGCTCACCGGCCTGCTGTTACCGCAGCTGCAGGCGGCGCCGGCTCCCCGGGTGGTCACGGTGTCCTCGCTCGCGCACAAACAGGGACCGCAGCTGAACTTCGATGACCTGCAGATGACCGGCGGCTACCTCGCCCCGCTGGCCTACGCGAACTCCAAGCTGGCGAACCTCCTGTTCGCGCTGGAGCTACAGCGCCGCGCCGAGCAGGCAGGCAGCGCCCTGACCAGCACCGCGGCCCATCCGGGATTGTCCTCCACCCGCCTGTTCAGCAGCCCGGACGGGATGGGTAGCAATCCGCTGCTGCGGGCGCTCGCGACGGTCTCCACCAAGGTGCTGCTGCAGTCTCCCCGGCGGGTGCCCGCTCGACCCTGGCCGCGACCAGCGCCGCGGGCGGTTCCTACACCGGCCCCGGCCTGCTCATGGAGTCCCGCGGTGCCCCGAAACCCGCCTCGGTGTCCGGCCAGGCCGCCGACCCGGCGCTCGCCGCACGCCTGTGGGAGGTCAGCGAAGAGCTGACGGGCGTGCGCTACGACTGGTCCGCCCGACCCTGAGGCGAGGACTGCTGCGCCGCGGTCACCATGCGGGCAATCGTGGCCGTGACCCGAGGAATGGGCCAGCTCGGCTGAATGAGGTGGCTCAAGGTGAGCCGGACCACGGCATCCATCAGGTCGTGCAGATGCTCACGCGGCGTCACCCGGTCGGCCCAGTGTTCGTCGGCGAAGCGGATCATCATCGACACCGCCGCGTCCAGCACCGGCTCCGGGCGAACGGTCAACAGCGGCAGCAGCACGTCCGCGTTGCCGTGTCCCGGTGAGATGACGGCCTTGAGCAAGGGGTTGTCCTCCCCCTGCAGCAGCGCTGCCTCCACCGCCACCGTGATGGCGGCCGTCATGTCCTGCTGGTTATCCAGCAGCCGCAGCTGCACGGCGGAGAGGAAGCGTTCGTTCTCCCGCACCACCAGCGCGACCGCGAGTTTGTCCTTGCTGCCGAGCTCGTTGTAAACGCTCTGCCTACTGACATCCACGGCCGCAGCCAGCCGGCTCATCGTGACATTCGACCACCCCTCGGCGATCACGATGTCGGCGGTGGCGTCCAGCAGCCGCTCTCGCCTGCTCGCCCGGGACTCGGTACGGACCTCTGCTGCGGTCATGCCTCAAACGGTATCGCGTTGCCCGCGCCCGGTGGTCAGCGCCAGCAGCGCACTCATCGCCTTCCGCCGCGGTAATCCGTACCACCGTTGCTGTCCCAGCGCGGCTTTGGCCGCGTTCAGGCCACACACACCGTGCACCCCGCCGCCGGGATGCGCGGCCGCACTGCCGAGGTACAGCCCGGCAACCGGCGTCTCCGCGCGCCCGAGCCCCGGCGTCGGTCGGAACACCAGCTGCTGCTGCAGTTGCGCCGTGCCCCCGTTCACCGCTCCCCCCCACAGGTTCTCGTCCGTGCCGGCGAGATCGGACGGGCGTTGCACCACTCGGCCGACGACACTGCTGCCGAAGCCGGGTGCATGGGCCTCCAACACATCGTCGACGCGGGTGGCCAGCAGCTCCGCCGAGGCATCGTCGGTGACGCCACGGGGCAGGTGGGTGTAGGCCCAGGCGCTCTCGGTACCCGTCGGCGAGCGGTGCAAGTCCGCCGTCGTCATCTGCCCGAACAGCATGAATGGTCGCTGCGGGAGTACATCGGTATTGAGGTCGGTCATCCACCGGGCGAGCCCGTGCTCGTCGGCCCCCAGGTGGACGGTACCGGCGCCGCGCAGTTCACTCGCCTGCCAGGGAATCGGCGCATCCAGGGCGTAGTTGACCTTGACGACCGGCGTGTCCCACTCGAAACGCTCCAGGTCGCGCAGCACCCGCGGGGGCACCACCCCGAGTGGCAGCAGGTCCCGGTACAGCGTGGGCGCCGAGACGTCGGCCACCACCGCGCGGCGGGCCCGAACCCGGAGGCCGGTGGCCGTGCGCACCGCCACCGCCCGCCCACCGTGGACCTCGATGGCCTCCACCCGCTCCCCCGTCCGGACCTGCGCTCCCGCGGCCTCCGCGCGACGGGCCATCGCGGCAGAGAGCTGTCCGGCCCCGCCCTCGGGGACCGGAAAGCCGCCGTCCTGACCCAGCATCGTCAACAGGTACCCGAAGGCACCGCTTCCCGGCGCGTCCAGCGGAACATCGGCGTGCATCGCGTTGCCCAGCATCAGCAGCCGAGCCGCCTCACTGTGAAACAGCTCGTGACCCATCCGTGCGGCCGGCAGCAGCAGGAAACGGAGCAGCCGCAGCGACTCAGGCGTGCCCAGTGTCCGCAGCAGCCGCAACGGTCCCCGCACCGGCGGAAACGGCTGGAACAGCGTGTCCAGCAGCGGCTCTTTGATCTGCTGCCACTGGTCGACCAGCTCCCACCAGGTGGCGGCATCACGGGTGTCGTGCTGGGCCAGTCCGGCCGCGGTGTCCGACGGATCGCGGTGCAGCACCACCGCTTCCGCGGGATCCGCGGCGTGGGCCAGCACGCTGGGTGCGTGCGACCACCGTAGGCCGTGTTCCTGCAGTCCGAGTGCGGTGATCGCCGGAGACGCCATCGCCAGGGGGTAGAACGCACTGAACAGGTCGCTGGTGAAGCCCGGCATCAGCTCTGCCGAGCGCACCGCACCACCAACTTCGCCGGCGGCTTCCAGGACCACCACATCCCATCCGGCGTCCGCCATCGCGGCGGCAGCGACCAGACCATGGTGGCCGGCCCCGATGACGACCGCGTCCGCGACGTCCTTACGCATGGCAGGGACCCATCATCTTCTCCTCGGCCTTCCTGGTCGGACCGGTCGTCACTCATCGTGCAGCCCGGGCACGCTGTGCGCCAACGATAACCATCGGCGTTCGGCTCCGTGCAGGTCGCGAGGCTGCGCAGTGGCGCTCTCCGGCTACCATCACGGGTAACCGCGAGCGCGAGCTGCATGCGGAGCCGATCGCTCTGACGAGAAGGAAGCCATCATGATGGACGGTATTCAGCTCGCCCCTGACGAGCTCCGTCGACTGCTGGCCGCCCGGCCGAAGCAGGCGGCGGACGTCATCTACGCACTGCAGCATCCCATCCGCACCGAACACGACGTGATCGACCTCCTGGAAACCGTGACGCGCCTGGCCGTCGACCTCATCGACGGCGCCGACTGGGCCGGCGTCACCGCGCAGTTCGACAGCAGTCCGTTCACCGCCGCCAGCACCCATGCCCGGGTCCAGTCGGTCGACGACGTGCAGTACGCCCTGGACGACGGCCCGTGCCTGCGGGCCATGCGGAACCGCACCGTGGTGGCCATGAGCGCCGCCGACGTCCGTCGGGAGTTCCCCGATCTGGCTTCGGCCGCGCAGCAATCGCAGGTGGGGTCCTTTCTCGCCGCACCCCTGGTCGCCCACGGCGAATCGGTGGGAGCGCTGAACCTCTACAGCCGGGCGGACGCGGGTTTCGATGGCATCGACGAGGACTTCATCGCCATCCTGTCCGGCTGCGCCGACCGCGGCCTCTCCGAGTACGCCACCACCCACTCGGCGGAGACCCTCGCGGCCCAGCTGCAGCAGGCGATCCAGAACCGGGCCCCGATCGAGCAGGCCAAGGGCATCCTGATGGCCGTGCACCAGATCAGCCCCGAGGAGGCATTCGGCATGCTGCGGGAGCAGTCCATGCGGCGCAACGTCAAGCTGCACGACCTCGCGGTGTCGTTCGTGGCCGAGAATGCCTCCCGCGGAGACAGCGCCGATCAGGCCACCCCGACCCTTTCCTAGAGGCAGGCCCCGTGACGCGCCCCCACCAGGCAGGTGTGCTGTTCGACATCGACGGCACCCTGTTGGACAGCACCTACCACCATGCCCTCGCCTGGCTCCGGGCCTTCCGGGCGCATGGTCACCATGAGGTGAGCACCGCCGAAGTGCACCGGGTCATCGGTCTGGGTGACGACCAGCTGGTACCCCACCTGCTGGGGCACGCCGATGAGGCACTCGCCGACGCACACAGCGAGGAATACCGCGAACTGCGCGAGGAGGTGCAGGCGCTGCCGCAGACCGAGCAACTGCTCGCGCGGTGTGCCGAAGCGGGACTGCGGGTGGTGCTCGCGAGCAGCGGCAAGAAAGCAGATCTGGATTGGATGCTGCCGCGAATCGGCGGTGCGGACCACCTCGCCGGCTGTGTCACCTCGGAAGATGTCGACGCGACGAAGCCGGCGCCGGACCTGCTGCAGACCGCGGCCGACCGGTACGGCCTCAACCCGAACAACGCGGTGACCGTCGGCGACAGCGTGTGGGACGGCAAGGCTGCGAAGGAGGCGGGCATTCGCTTTGTCGGCGTGCTCAGCGGCGGGGTGTCCGAGGCGGAGCTGACCGGCGCCGGCGCGGTCGAGGTCTACCGCGACGTCGCGGACCTGCTGGAGCACTTCGACAGCTCGCTGCTCGCGACCTTGTGAGGTAGTTCGAACCCGCGGTGAATCCGCGTCCTGCGGGCGAATCCTGCGCAACCACGCCGACATGGGCGACAATCAGCGCATGCGAGCAGTGTGGAAAGGCGCCATCTCCTTTGGACTGGTCTCCATCGCGGTGCGGTTGTACACCGCGACGGAGGAGCACGACTTCCGGCTGCATCAGGTGCACGCCGCCGACCAGGGCCGGATCCGGTACAAGAAGGTGTGCTCGGTCTGCGGAGAAGAGGTCGGCATCGACCAGATCAACAAGGCCTACGAGCTGGAGGACGGTCGGCTGATCGTGCTGGACCCGGCGGAGCTGGCCAACCTGCCGATCAGCACCGACCGCGCCATCGAGGTCCTGGAGTTCGTCGACGGCGCTCAGGTGGATCCGCTGTTCTTTCAGAAGACCTACTACCTGGAACCCGATCCGGCGGCCGAGCGTCCCTACGTGCTGCTGCGGCAGGCGCTCGTCGACTCCGGCCGGATGGCGATGGTGAAGATAACGCTGCGCCAGCGGGAGACGCTGGCCATGCTGCGCGCCCGCGAAGACATCATCGTGCTGCACACCATGATGTGGCCCGACGAGATCCGGGTCCCCGATTTCCCGTTCCTGCACAAGGACATCGCCGTGCGCAAGAACGAACTGACCATGGCCGGCTCGTTGGTGGACACCATGGCCGGCGACTTCCAGCCCGAGGAGTTCAGCGACGACTACCGCGACGCGATGGCGGCGCTGATCGAGGCCAAGGCCGAGGGCGCGGAGCTGCCCGCCGCGGAGGAGGAGACCGGAGAAACCGCCCAGGTGGTGGACCTGATGACGGCCCTGCAGCGCAGCATCGACCAGTCCAAGGCAGGCGCGCCGGCCAAGAAGGCGGCTCCGGAGAAGAAGGCCCCGGCCAAGAAGACGGAGCCGGTCGAGGACGAGGAGCCAACCAAGGCAGGCACCAAGTCCGAGACGGCAAAATCTGGGGCCAAGAAGCGCGCACCGCGCAAGCGCAGTGCCTGAACGGGATCAGCTCGCTGCCTACCGGGCGAAGCGCGATCTCTCGGTCACGCCCGAGCCGGCCGGCGAGGTCGTCGACGACGGCCCGCAGTCCCCGGTGTTCGTGGTCCAGGAACACCACGCCAGCTCGTTGCACTGGGATCTGCGGATCGAACGTGCGGGCGTGCTCGTGTCCTGGGCGGTACCCAAAGGGCTACCCCCGGCACCGGGCATCGAACGACTCGCGGTGCACACCGAGGACCATCCACTGTCCTACGCCGACTTCGAGGGAGAGATCCCGGCACGGGAGTACGGCGGCGGGTGGATGCGCATCACCGACAAGGGCCCGGTGGAGATCACCAAGTGGGGTGCGAACACCGTCGAGTTCACCCTGCACGGCAGCGTGCTGCGGGGACGCCACGTGCTGCACCGCATGCACGATGCCCAGGAGAATCACTGGGGCTTGCGGCGCCGGGATCCCCCGTCGGACCCGGACTATGAACCGGTGCCCACCGAACTGGCGCCGATGCTCGCCGTCACCGGTCCCCCGCCGACGGGTGCCGGGTGGACCTTTGACGTGAAATGGGACGGCTACCGCGCGCTCGCCCGCTGTGTGGGCGGCCGGGTGCAGCTACACAGCCGGTCCGGTCAGGGCCTGACCAAGTCGGTGCCGGGCATTGCCGCCCTCGGCGAGGCACTGGCCGCACACGAGGTGCTGCTGGACGGCGAGTTGGTCGCCTTCGGAGCCGATGGACTGCCCGACTTCGGTCTCTTGCAGCAACGGATCGGCAAACCCGCCGGTGGCCGTGCCCGCGGGGGCGCCGGTCGCACCGCGCCGATCACCTACCTGGTGTTCGACCTGCTGCACCTGGACGGTCGGTCCTGGCTACGCCGCCCGCACGCGGAACGCCGCGCGCAACTGGAATCTCTCGAGCTGGCTGGCCCGGTGTGGTCGGTGCCCCCACAGCTGAGCGGGTCGGCCGCCGACGTGATGGCCGCTGTACGGGCGCAAGGCATGGAAGGAGTGCTGGCCAAGCACAGCGCCGGCTACTACCTGCCCGGCCAACGCAGCGACCAGTGGCGCAAGCTGGTGAACCTACGGAAGCAGGACGTGGTCATCGGCGGGTGGCAGGCAGGCAACGGTCGTCGGGAGGGCGGCGTCGGCTCGCTGCTGCTCGGGGTACGCGAAGGCGACGGCGCGCTGCGCTATGTGGGCAACGTCGGCACCGGCTTCACCGAACGCGCCCTGCGAGAGCTGCACAGCATGCTGGCCCCGCTGCACCGCACGGACTCGCCGTTCAGCTCTCCGTTGCCCGCCGCCCGGTCCCGCGCCGCCCACTGGGTGCAGCCGGAGTTGCGCGGCGAGGTGGAGTTCGCCACCTGGACCGGCGACGACCAGCTCCGCCAGCCCCGTTGGCGAGGGCTCAAGGATGACTGAGTCCGTCGAGTTCGACGGCCGCCGCCTCCGGCTGTCCAACTTGGACAAGCCGCTCTACCCGAGTGGGTTCACCAAGGCGGAGGTGATCTCCTACTACGCCACGATCGTGCCCGTGCTGCTGCCCCATCTGTGCCGCCGACCCGTGACGCTGTGGCGCTTCCCGCAGGGCACCGACCAGAAGAGCTTCGTGCACAAGAACGTCGCCGCCGACACTCCCCCGTGGCTGCGGACGGAGGAGGTGGCTGGCCGCAGTTCCGACCCGGTGCGCTACGCCGTGCTCGACGAGCCGGCCGCCGTGGTCTGGGCCGCCAACCTCGCCGCGCTGGAGCTGCACGTTCCGCAGTGGCGTTTCGAGGAGCAAGGACCCGGGATACTTCCCCCGGATCTGATGGTGTTCGACCTCGACCCGGGTGCTCCCGCGAATCTGGTCGACTGCTGCCGGGTGGCGCTCCGGTTGCGTGAGCGCTTGGCGGACGACGGCTTCCGTGCCTGGCCGAAGACGAGCGGTTCGGTCGGTCTGCATCTGCTGATCCCGGTTCGCACCAACGACCCAGCTGCCACGTCCGCCTACGCCAAGCGGGTGGCTCAGGACCTCACCCGCGAGCTGCCGAACCAGGTGCTCTGGCGGATGAACCGCGCCGAACGTGCCGGGAAGGTGTTCGTCGACTGGAGTCAGAACAACCCGGCGAAGACGACCGTCGTGCCCTACTCCCTGCGAGGCAAGTCCGCCCCCACGGTGTCGACGCCGCTGACCTGGAGCGAGGTGGAGGAATGCGAGCGGCCGGAGCAGCTCACTTTCACCGCGCCGGAGGTGCTGCGCCGCGTGGCCGAGCACGGCGACCTGATGGCGGAGATGGCTGCCGATGCACAGCCGATCTCGAGCGCGGCGAGGAGCTAGCCGATGCCCCGCTACGTGGCCCTGGTCCGCGGCGTCAACGTCGGCGGCAAGAACAGGCTGCCGATGGCACAACTGCGCGAGCTGCTCGGCACGCTCGGCTACACCGACGTGCGCACGCACCTCAACAGCGGCAACGCCGTCTTCACCAGCACCGACACCGCCCCGGCCGCACTGCGGCAGCAGATCGAGCGCGCCCTGGCAGACACCCTGGACCGGCCCGTTCGCTGCCTGGTCCGCAGCGGCGCCGAACTGCTCGGAGTGATCGATGCCAATCCGCTGAGAGCGCAGTCGAGCGACGGGTCGAAGACGATGGCGCACTTCCTGTCGGCGCAGCCGGACCCGGCGTTGCTGGCCGAGCACGACCCCCGCGCGCTCGACCCGGACACCATCTTTCTGGGCGAGCGGGTGATCTACCAGTGGTGCCCGGACGGACTGCTGCAGGCCCCACCGGTGGGTACCTTCGCCGAGCGCCACCTCGACGTCGCCGTGACCACCCGCAACTGGAACACCGTCACCAAGCTCGCCACCCTGCTCGAAACCTGACGGTCGGGCTCAGCGCCGGGTACCCCGCAGGTTCTGCAGGCGCACCTGTCCCTTGGCGACCAGGCGGTCGCCGGCGTCGGTGATGAGCACACCCCACAGCTGCTGGGAGCGGCCACGATGGATCGGCGTGCCCACCGCGCTCAGCACGCCCTCGGTGCAGGCGCGCAGAAAGTCGGTCGAGTTCGCCACGCCGACCACGGTCCCGGCATCGCCGAGCCACAGGGCGGCTCCGATACTCGCCACGCTCTCCACCAGGGTGCAGTGCACCCCGCCGTGCAGAATCCCGTTGGGCTGCATCAGTTCCGGCCGCAGCTCGATCTCCGCGCGGACCTCGTCGCCGGATGCGGCACTGATCTTCAGGCCCAGCAACGTGTCGAAGCCCTTCATCAGTTGTTGAGCTAGCTCGGTGCCCGGCTGTGCGGTCGGTGCCACCATGACTCCTTCGTTCGTTACGCGTGCGACGCGGCGCTTGGTTCGGCCCGTTGACGATGCCATTGCGGGGGCAGGCGCCCGTGGCCGGGTGCCGGGCTGCCCAGGGGCACGTGCTACTTAACTATCTTCGCCCGTGGCTGTTGTGTAGCTTTTTAGCAGTCCCGTCCCTCGCGCAGAGGAGTGCTGGTGTTCCACGACCACATCGTTGTCGATGCGCATGTCCATGCACCTCGGCTGTCCACGCTCAAGCCGGCGTGGCTGGAGTGGGCTGACACCTTCGCCCGCGAGCATCCCTGGCGCAGCGCGTACGACGACCGTGGCGTCGTCATTCCGGCGAAACTCGACGCGCTGCTGGCCGCCGAGGGTGTGGACCATGCGTTGCTGTTCTGCGAGTACAGCCCGCGGGCGACCGGCATCCAACCGGTGGAACACCTGCTGCCGATCGTGGAATTCAATCCCGGACGCTTCCACCTCGTCGCCAACCTCAACCCCCACTTGCACTTTCCGTTGGTGCAGGAGCTGGACCGACAACTCGACCTGGGTGCGGTCGCGCTGAAGCTGCATCCCGTCCACGGCGGCTTCGACCCCGGCGACAAGGACCTGTATCCGGTCTACGCCCGGTGCCTGGACCGTGGGGTTCCCGTCATCTTTCACTCCGGGGTCTCCAGCTTTCCCGGCTCGCGGACCAGCTGGGGCGACCCAGGGCTGCTGATGGACGCGGTGGAGTACTTCACCGCGTTGAACTTCGTCTTCGCGCACGGTGGCCGGGGATGGTGGTACGACGTCGCGGCGTTCATGGCGCAGACCAAGCCGAATGTCTGGCTCGACCTCGCTGGCCTGCCCCCGAAGAAGCTGCCCGAGTACTACCGCAACGTCGACCTCGCCCGTCTGGCCACCAAGATGATCTTCGGCACCGACTGGCCGGGTGTCCCCGGTGCCAGCCGCAATCTCGAAGCGCTGAGCGGGCTCGGACTGTCGGAGCACACCTTCGCCGGCGTGCTGCACGGCAACGCCGCCCAGGTCTACCCGCGGCTGGGCCTGTGACCGCGGGCCTCGCCGCCCTGCCTCGCATCGAACAAGGTGACACCACCGATGGGCAATAATGTTCTACAAAACGCTAGACGTAACGATGCAACTCTGTAGACTATTGGTGGTCGTCGAACGAGCCCGACCTCGTTGCTCAGCCTGAAGGAGAACACCATGACCACCCAGGAGCGCACTGGCGCAGCACCCAAGCCCACCGGACCGGTGAGCAAGATCGACTACAGCGAACAGATCCCGAACAACGTCAACCTTGCCGGCGACCGCCGCCTGCAGCGGGCACTGGAGAGCTGGCAGCCGAAGTTTCTCGACTGGTGGAAGAACCTCGGACCGGAGCTGCCCACCAAGGACGTGTACCTGCGCACCGCCATCGCTGTGGGCCGTGACGGCTGGGCCCACTTCGACCATGTTCCGATGGAGGAGTACCGCTGGGGCATCTTCCTTGCCGAGCAGAACGCGGACCGCACGATCCACTTCGGCAAGCACAAGGGCGAGCCCGCGTGGCAGGAAGTGCCCGGTGAGTACCGCGCGGAGCTGATGCGGCTGATCACTGTGCAGGGTGACACCGAGCCCGCCTCGGTGGAGCAGCAGCGCACCCTGGGCAACACCGCTCCCAGCCTCTACGACCTGCGCAACCTGTTCCAGGTCAACGTCGAGGAAGGCCGCCACTTGTGGGCGATGGTGTATCTGTTGCAGGCCTACTTCGGCCGAGAGGGACGGGAGGAGGCGGAGCAGCTGCTCAAGCGGAACTCCGGTGACCTCGACTCGCCGCGCATCCTCGGCGCCTTCAATGAGGAGACCACCGACTGGCTGCAGTTCTTCATGTTCACCTACTTCACCGACCGGGACGGCAAGTACCAGTTGGGCACGCTGAAGGAGTCGGCATTCGACCCGCTGGCCCGCACCTGCGAGTTCATGCTCAAAGAAGAGGCGCACCACATGTTCGTCGGCACCACCGGCGTGCAGCGCACCGTCGAGCGCACCGCAGAGCTGATGGCCGAGCACCAGACCGACGACATCTGGCAGTACGGCGGCATTCCGCTCAGCGTCATTCAGAAGTACCTGAACTTCCAGTTCTCGGTGTCGATGGACCTCTTCGGGTCCGAACAGTCCACCAACGTCGCCGCGTACTACACCGGGGGGCTCAAGGGCCGCTGGCAGGAGACCCGACGCAAGGACGACCACGAGCTCAAGGACGCGAGCTACCAGGTGCGGCTGGTCAGGGACGGCACGATCGTCACCGAAGAGGTCCCCGCGCTGACCGCGCTGAACCTGGACCTGCGCGACGAGTACGTCGCCGACTGCGAGAACGGCGTACGCCGCTGGAACCAGGCACTGGAGGACGCCGGGCTCGACGAACGGCTCTCCCTGCCCCACGAAGGCTTCAACCGCAAGGTCGGCAACTTCGCCGCGCACTTCATCTCCCCAGACGGCACGGTGCTCAGCGAGGCGGAGTGGAACGCCGAGGTCGAGAACTGGCTGCCCCTGGACGGCGACCGGTCCAAGGTCGCCGAGCTGATGGTCCCGCACTACGAGCCCGGTGAGTTCGCCGGCTGGATCGCGCCCCCGAAGACCGGCATCAACGACCAGCCCGTCGAATTCGACTACGTGCACCTCGCCGACGAGGCCCTGGCCTAAGGTCATGGCACTCACCTGGGACCGCGAGGAAGCGCCGCGCTGGGATGCCGACAAACAGCGCATCATCAGCGGGGCCCCACCCGGCGTGTTCGACATCGACCACGCGGACGGATCGCCACTGCCCGGTGACTGGTGGTCGGCTCGGGACGAGCACACCGTCGTGGGTTACGGCTGGCTCGACGTGGCGTGGGGGGACGCCGAAATCCTGCTGGCCGTCGACCCGCAGGCGCAGGCCACAGGAGTGGGCAGCTTCGTGCTCGACAACATCGAGCACGAAGCTGCCGCCCGCGGCGTCAACTACGTCTACAACACCGTCCGGGCGACCCATCCCCGACGCGCCGAGGTGCAGGAATGGTTGCAGCGGCGAGGCTTTCGCGGGGACGATCGAGACGACACGTTGCGCAAGCGTGTGCGGGTTCGCGCAACCTGTTCCTCGGTCGCGAGTACCGTGCCGGAGTTCGACGAAGGCGTCGACATGCCCCCGGGACACGAAGAATCCGGCGGCTACGTCGACGCCGCTGACCATCGATACTGACCATCGATACCGACCATCGATACCGAGTTGAACCGGAGGTTCAGATGCCCGATGCCGTGATTTGTGAGCCGTTGCGCACGCCGGTCGGACGCTTCGGCGGAGCGTTTCGCGACGTTGCGGTGCAGCAGCTCGCGGCCACCGTCATCCGTGAGCTCGTAGCGCGCACCGGGGTCTCCTCCGCTGACATCGACGACGTCATCCTCGGCCAGGCCTACCCGAGTGCAGAGGCGCCCGCGCTCGGCCGGGTTGCCGCCTTGGACGCCGGGCTGGACGTGGAGGTCCCCGGAATGCAGCTGGACCGACGTTGTGGCTCCGGCCTGCAGTCGGTGATCCAGGCGTGCATGCAGGTGCAGACCGGGGCCAGTGACCTCGTCCTTGCCGGCGGCGCGGAGAGCATGAGTCAGGTGGAGTTCTACGCCACCGGCATGCGCTGGGGTATCAAAGCGGACAGCGTCGCCCTGGCCGACCGGCTCGCGCGGGGCAGGGTGACCGCGGGCGGCGAGCACTACCCGGTTCCCGGGGGGATGCTGGAGACCGCGGAGAACCTCCGCGCCGAGTACGGCATCAGCCGCGCCGACCAGGACGCCCTGGCCCTGCAGTCCCACCAGCGGGCAGTGGCCGCCCAGACCAGCGGCCACTTCGCCGACGAGCTCGTGCCGGTCAGCGTTGCCCAACGCAAAGGCGAGCCGACGGTGGTGGACACCGACGAGCACCCGCGCGCGGACGCCACCATGGACAGCCTGGCCAAGCTGCGTCCCATCCGCGGCAGCATCGATACCGACTCGACCGTCACCGCGGGCAACGCCAGCGGGCAGAATGACGGCGCGGCGATCTGCCTGGTCACCACCCCGGAGCGGGCCGAGGCGCTCGGGCTGCGGCCGCTGGCCCGGATGGTGAGCTGGGCGGTGGCCGGGGTGCCACCGAGGACCATGGGGATCGGACCAGTGCCGGCCACCGACCGGGCCCTGGCCAGGGTCGGCCTGACACTGGCCGACATGGAGGTGATCGAGCTCAACGAGGCGTTTGCCGCCCAGGCCCTGGCCGTGATCGGCATCTGGGGACTGGACCCGGACGACAAGCGGCTCAATCCCAACGGCTCGGGCATCTCCCTTGGCCACCCCGTCGGTGCCACCGGCAGTCGGATCTTGGCCACCCTGCTGCGCGAGATGGACCGCCGGCAGGCTCGTTACGGGCTGGAGACCATGTGCATCGGGGGCGGTCAAGGGCTGGCCGCGGTGTTCGAGCGCCACAGCTGAGCACGCAGCGTCAGCCCTGCTGAGACTCGGCTTCCCAGTCGTCCCAGCAACGCTGCGCATCCTGGCGCCACTGCTCGTGGCGGTCATGAAAGACCTTCGCCGCCGCCGGCCCGGGCCAGTCGTGGTCGAGCAGCCGCGACGGCAGCGCCGGGTCGAGGAAGGGGAACCTGCGCCAGGCCTGGACGAGCTGCACCTGCGCCACGAAGGCCTCGGTCGGCGTCGCGGCATGGCGCATCGAGAAGCTGGCCGCGAAGTCGCGGTACTGCTCCTGCACCTCATCGAGAGCCCACGCGGCGGAAATCAGCTCTTGCTTGTCCCCGATGGGCGCCCAGCGACCGATCCAGGCGAAGGCCTTGGGCTGTAGCCCCAGATCCCGCAGGACGTCGGCGACCAGCTCTTCCTTGGCGGCGTCGGGCACCACCCAGAGCCCCGGAGCGGGTGAGCCCATGCCCAGCCAAGTCAGCTGGGTCCGCAAGCGGTGCCGGAGCTGGCGCTGGGTCTCCGGTACGGCAACGGTGACCAGCAGCCACCGTCCGTCCCACTCGCGCTCTTCCTGCATGAAGGTGTAGATACGCTCAGCGCCCTCCCGGAGCAGCGTCGCTCCCGGACCGGTCAGTGACCAGCGCACCCTGCGGCCCGCGCGCTCGGAGGACAGCAGGCCCTCGGCGGCAGCGCGGGAGACGGCCTGCCGGACGGACTTCTCCTCGACCCCCAGCTCGCCGAGCGCGCGCAGCAGGGTCGACGTCCACACCGCGTGTCCGCGGGGATAGACGAACTCGCCCAGCACCGTCAGCAGCAGCGAGCGCGCGCTGGCCGAGCCCAGGGTGCGCCGCCGCGAACCCACCGCCGCGGACACGTTCGGTTCCGCGTCATCCGGTTCTGCGTCCGGTTCCGCGTCATGGCCATCCCGCACGTCTGCCCTCCCCTGCCGTGGATCCGTCCGAAGGCACGAGACCTATTGTAGACCTATTGTCTACATGACCTTTACGAACCACAAATAAGCTGTAGAGTGATGGTCATCGCAGCGCCTCACGTCCCCGGCGGCAACCTGACACAGCTCACGAGAGGTACCCCCGATGACCGTTACCGACTCCCCCGACACGATCGGCAGCGTGCAGCCGTCGCCGAAGGTCGGCTTCGACCGCGAACCGTCGCAGTACAAGCATTGGAAACTCGCCTTCGACGGGCCGATCGCCACCCTCACCCTCACGGTGGATGCCCAAGCTGGGCTGGTTCCCGGATACGAGCTGAAGATGAACTCCTACGACCTCGGCGTGGACATCGAGCTGTACGACGCCACCCAGCGGCTCCGCTTCGAGCACCCAAAGGTCAAGGCGGTCGTGGTCACCAGCGGGGTGGACAAGATGTTCTGCGCCGGCGCCAACATCCGGATGCTTGCCCAGTCGCCGCACGCGTGGAAGGTGAACTTCTGCAAGTTCACCAACGAGACCCGCAACGGCATCGAAGACGCGGCCGAGAACTCCGGCCAGACCTACATCGCCGCGGTCAACGGCACCGCCGCCGGTGGTGGCTACGAGCTGGTCGCGGCCTGCGCCGAGGCCGTCCTCATCGACGACGGATCGTCGGCGGTGTCGCTGCCGGAGATCCCGCTGCTCGGCGTGCTGCCGGGCACCGGCGGCCTCACCCGGGTGGTCGACAAGCGCAAGGTGCGCAAGGACCGCGCCGACCTGTTCGCGACCAAGGCCGAGGGGGTGCGCGGGGCAACGGCCCTGAAGTGGGGACTGGTGGACGAGACCGCGCCGCGCGCCGGCTTCGACAAGGCCGTGCAGGCCCGGGCCCGGGCCGCCGTTGCCGGGTCCACTCGCCCGTCCGAAGCGAAGCCTGTCCCGCTTGGTGCGCTCGAGCGCACCGAGACCGACGAGGAGATCAGTTACCGCTTCGTCAGCGCGCAGCTCGACCGGCAGCATCGCCGCGTCGAGATCACCGTCCGCGGCCCCGAGTCCGCCCCACCCGGCGACGGCGACGCCGCGGTCGAGCAGGGGGCGAGCTACTACCCGCTCCAGTTGACGCGCGAACTCGACGACCTCATCCTGCAGCTGCGTACCAATGAACCGGAGCTGGGCACCTGGGTGTTCCGCGTGCAGGGCGACCCGCAGAAGGTGCTCGCCTACGACGAGCAGCTCGAGGCGCTCGCCCAGCACTGGTTCGTCAATGAGGTGCGCCACTACTACAAGCGCACCCTCAAGCGCCTGGACGTCACCAGCCGGAGCCTCTTCGCCGTCATTGAGCCCGGTTCCGCCTACGTCGGATTCCTGCTGGAGATCGCGCTGGCCTGCGACCGGCAGTACATGCTGGACGGCGTCTACGTGGACGTCGATCCCGACGCCGGTCCCGCCTACCTCCAGATGAGCGCGGCGAACTTCGGCAGCTACCCGATGGGCAACGGCCTGAGCCGCGTGCAGTCCCGCTTCTGGGGTCACGACGACGACTTCGACCGGGCCAGGAATCAGGTCGGCGTCCCCCTCGTCGCCGGTGATGCCGACGCGTGCGGCCTGGTCACCATGGCCCTGGATGACATCGACTTCACCGACGAGCTGCGAATCGTCCTGGAGGAGCGTGCGTCGCTGTCTCCCGACTCGCTGACCGGGATGGAGGCCAACCACCGCTTCGTCGGGCCGGAGACCATGGAGACCAAGATCTTCGGTCGCCTCACCGCCTGGCAGAACTGGATCTTCATCCGGCCCAACGCTTCTGGTCCGGAGGGTGCGCTTCGCCGCTTCGGCACCGGGGAACGCGCCAGCTTCGACGTGAAGCGGGTGTAGTCGCCATGAAGATGTGCAACGCAGCCGAGTTCTTGGTGCATCGCCAAGCGCGCGAGGGGCTGGCCGACAAGCCCGCGGTGATCGGCACCCGCAGCCGGACCTACGGGCAACTCTCCGACGACGTCGCCCGGGTTGCCGCCGGCCTGCGCAGGCTCGGGTTGCGCACGGACGACCGGGTCATGTTCGTGATGGTCGACGATGTGGAGCTGGCGACGAGCATCCTGGCCGCCTTCCATGCCGGCCTGGTGGCAGTCCCGATCTCCACGATGTACAGCGGCCGCGAGCTCGCCGACATTATGGTCGACTCGGGTGCGCGGGTGGTGGTGAGCAGCGCCGAGTTCGGCGCGGCCAGCGCCGAGGCGGTCTCGTTGTCTCCGGAGGTCGAGCACTTCATCGTCTCCGGGGACTACACACCCCAGGTGCGTCCCGGCGTGTCGGTCAGCTCCTGGCCGACGCTGCTCGACCCGGGCCCGGAATACCCGAAAGAGCCGGCGCCCACGGTCGATGACGGGTGGGCGCTGTGGCTGTACACCTCCGGCACCACCGGCAAGCCGAAGGCCGCCATGCATCGGCACGCGAACATTCGGCACGTCGTCGAGACGTACGCCAGGCAGACGCTGGGAATCAGGCAGGACGACATCTGCCTGTCGGTGGCCAAGATGTTCTTCGCCTACGGCATCGGAAACTCGTTGTTCTTCCCGCTGGCTGCCGGCGCGACCGCGCTGCTCGAGCCCGCTCGTCCGACGCCGGCCAGCATGAGTGTCCGGCTCGCCGAGGGACGGCCGACGCTGTTCTTCGGAGTACCCACCTTCTACGCCGCGCTGGTGAACTCGGAGATACCAAAGGACACCTTCTCCTCCGTCCGGCTCTGCGTCTCCGCGGGCGAACCCTTACCGGCAGCGCTACAACAGCGGTTCCTGGACCGGTTCGGGGTCGAGATCCTCGACGGCATCGGCTCCACCGAGGTGCTGCACATCTTCCTGTCCAACGTGCCCGGTGACATCCGTCCGGGGACCACGGGCAAGGCGGTGCCCGGCTACGACCTGGAGATCCGTGACGACGAGGGGCGCATCGTCGCGCCCGGCATCCCCGGCCACCTCTACGTGCGCGGCGAGTCCCTCGCCCTGGGCTACTGGCGGCGCACCGACGCGCATCGAGCGGTGTTCGAAGGCCGGTGGATGCGCACCGGTGACACCTACCTCCAGGACGAGGAAGGGTACTTCCACTGCATGGGCCGATCCAACGACCTGCTCAAGGCGGGCGGCATCTGGGTGTCACCGAGCGAGGTCGAGGCCCGGCTGCTCGCGCACGACGCCGTGGCCGAGGCCGCCGTCGTGGGGATCGCGGACGCCCAGGGCCTGGACAAGCCGGCGGCCCTGGTGGTGCTTGCCGAGCACCACAGCCCGGTCAGCGAGGAGGAGTTGATCGCCTGGTGCCGCGAGGGCCTTGCGGCCTTCAAACGTCCCCGCAGGATCGTGTTCATCGACGCTCTGCCGAAGACCGCCACCGGCAAGGTGCAGCGCTTCCGAGTGCGGGAACAGCTGGGCGCACAGCTCGGTGCCACCGCGGCGTCGGGAGTCCCGTCATGACGAAGCACTCGCTCGACCTGCTCAGCGTCGGTGCCGGCCCGGTCGGCCTCTACGGTGCGTACTACGCCGGCGTCCGCGGGTTGCGCACCGCAGTCATCGACTCGCTGTCCGAGGTCGGTGGCCAGGTGAGTGCGCTGTACCCGGAGAAGCTGATCCTCGACGTCGCCGGCTTCCCGGCGATCAAGGGCCGCGAGCTGGTGGCGGCGCTGGCCACGCAGGCGGCGTCGGCGAAGCCGCTGTACCTGCTGGGTCAGCAGGCGGTGGAGCTGAGCACCGACCAGCACGGCCGCCAGCACGTGATCACCAGCGGCGGCGACGAGATCGACTGCGGTGCGATCGTTCTGACGGCGGGAATCGGCACGTTCACTCCCCGCACGCTGCCAGCCGGTGAAAAGTTTTTGGGCCGGGGGCTGGAGTACTTCGTCCCCGACCCGCTGCCCTACACCGGTGCCAACGTGGTGATCGTCGGTGGCGGCGACTCGGCACTGGACTGGGCACTCATGCTCGAACCGATCGCGTCACGCGTCACGGTGGTGCACCGCCGCAAGGCCTTTCGCGCCCACCCGGCGACGGTCGCCCAGGTCGAGGCCTCCAGCGTGGAGCTCATCACCGACGCGGAGGTGCGCGCGCTGCGCGGCAACGAAACTCTCGAGCGGGCGCACATCACGGTCAAGGGCGAGGACGAGCCGCGGGTGCTCGACTGCCAGAAGGTCGTGGCCGCGCTGGGGTTCCTCGCGAACATCGGGCCGCTGCGGGAATGGGGCCTGCAACTGCACGACAACCGGCACATCGTCGTCGACTCGGCGATGCGCACCGCCCGGGCCGGCGTCTACGCGGCAGGCGACATCACCGAGTACGACGGCAAGGTGCGCCTCATCGCCGTCGGCTACGGGGAGGTCGCCACGGCGGTGAACAACGCGGCGGTTTTCATTAACCCTGACGCCGCACTGTTCCCGGGGCACTCGACCGACGAGCAGCCGACGCAGGCGATGGCTGCGGTGTAGCTCGAGCACATGTGATGGTTTTCGAAGGGAGAATCTGATGCCGTATGTAATTGCGGGGCCGTGCATCGACGTGATGGACAAGTCGTGCACCGAGGAATGCCCGGTCGACTGCATCTATGAGGGCGACCGCAAGCTCTACATCAACGCCAAGGAATGCATCGACTGCGGTGCCTGCGAGCCGGTGTGTCCGGTTGAGGCGATCAGTCAGGATCGCCGGGTGCCCGAGGAGTACGCGGAGTTCGTCGAAGACAACAAGGAGTTCTTCGCCGCGGTGCTGCCGGGTCGCGACGAGCCGATCGGCGCTCCAGGCGGCTCACACAAGACCGGCGCAATCGGGGTCGACACACCGATGGTGGCGGGGACATGAGCGAGCGAAGCGACGTGGGGAGAGCACCATGAGCGAGCGAAGCGACGTGGGGAGAGCACCATGAGCGAGCGAAGCGACGTGGGGAGAGCACGATGAGCACCCAGGGACGCCCGGCCCGAGAGCTGAGCGACGAGGAACTCGAGCACCAGGGCACCCAGGCGCATGCCACCCGCAACTGGGTGTTCCTGCACGGGACGGCGGCGCAGTTCGCCAACCACACGGCGCGGATGATGGAGCTCGAGCAGGAGTACCTGCGCCGCTACCCTCAGCGCACCTGGCAGGGATCCGGCGGCGCACCGAGCGAACCGCGTGATGCGCTCGACCAGCTGAAGACCGCGCTGAACGGCATCGTGGTGCAGTTGCAGTCGCTCAGTCAGCAGCCCTTGCCGCTCGCCCAGCACGACGCATCGACAGCGGACGGTGATCCCGTCGGGGCGTTGCTCTCCCGGCTGGCCGCGGCCCCCGACGGAACCATGGACAAACTCGAGCTGCACCAGGCCGCCAGGGATTGCGGGGTGAGCCGGGAGACGCTCGCCTCGCTGTACAGCTTTGCCGAACCGCTCATTACTGCGGACCGCGGAACTCGCGTCATCACCGCCAAGGGGCGCGAGCGAGCCACGCGTTCCTAGCTGCTCCGGGTCTGGGCTCTGGGCCACTTTGCGTGCTAAGGATGGTCATGCAGGACCGGACGCCTTCCGTCGATACCCTCGAAGCGATCGAACGCGCCTCGGTCGACGAGCTGCGAACGCTGCAGCTGAAACGACTGCGCTGGTCGGTGCGGCATGCCTATGACCATGTGCCGCACTACCGCGCCTCGTTAGCGGCCGCCGGCGTGCATCCCGACGACATCCACAATCTGACGGACCTGCCGAAGCTGCCCTTCACCACCAAAGCCGACCTGCGGGAGAACTACCCGTTCGGGATGTTCGCCGTCCCCAGGGAGCAGGTGTCCCGGGTGCATGCCTCCTCGGGCACTACGGGTCGGCCGACGGTGGTCGGGTACACCGCGCAGGACATCCGCACCTGGGCCCAGCTCGTCGCCCGCTGCCTGCGGGCCGCCGGGGTGCGGGCGGGAGACCGGATCCACAATGCCTACGGGTACGGGTTGTTCACTGGGGGCCTGGGCGCCCACTACGGCGCCGAGGCGCTGGGCTGCACCGTCATCCCGGTGTCCGGGGGGATGACCGAGCGCCAGGTCACCCTCATCCGCGACTTCCAGCCGGACGCCATCATGGTCACCCCGAGTTACATGCTGGCGATCGTTGACGAGATGCAGCGCCAGGGCCTCGACCCGACGTCCACGTCCCTGCAGGTGGGCGTGTTCGGCGCCGAGCCGTGGACCAATGACATGCGCGCCGAGATGGAGCGCCGCCTGGACCTGCACGCCGTCGACATCTATGGCCTCTCGGAGGTGATGGGGCCCGGCGTGGCGATGGAATGCGTGGAGACCAAGGACGGTCTGCACGTGTGGGAGGACCACTTCTACCCCGAGGTGATCGACCCCGTGACCGAAGAGGTGCTGCCGGACGGCGAGGAGGGCGAACTGGTGTTCACCTCGCTCACCAGGCAGGCGATGCCGGTGCTGCGGTACCGCACCCGAGATCTCACCCGGCTGTTGCCCGGCACCGCCCGCACCATGCGGCGCATCGAGAAGATCACCGGCCGCACCGACGACATGATCATCCTGCGCGGAGTGAACCTGTTCCCGACCCAGATCGAGGAGCTGATCCTGCGGGTGCCGGCACTGTCCCCGCATTTCCAGTGCGTGCTGCGCCGGACCGGTCCGATGGACGACATGACGGTCCGCGTCGAGCGCCGCGTCGAGGCCACCGCGAGCGAGGGCGATGCGGCGGCAGGCGTGCTGCACACGTTGGTGAAGAACAGCATCGGCGTCACCGTCACCGTGGATGTCGTCGAGCCCGACGGCGTGGAGCGGTCGATGGGCAAGATGCGCCGCATCATCGACGAACGGCCGTCTCGCTGACGCCGGGCCCGCCGGGTGCCGGCATCCGGAGACCGTCAAAGGCCAGGGCCGACACCGCCCCGGCGAGCCGGTCGGCGTCATAAGACTTCCCGGGCTTGAGCCACTCGGTCAGCGAGTTCACGGTGCCGAACAGCAGATGGGCGGTGATGACCGGGTCGACGCCGGGGCGCAGGTCACCGTCGCCGACGGCCTCCTTGACCAGTTCGGCGGCCAACCGGTCGATGCGGGTGCGGCGGGCAAGCGCCCGCCGTTCGATCTCGCTGTTTCCGCGGACCCGCAACAGCAGGGTGACATACGGCAAGCGGTCGACGAGCACATGCACGCTGGCGCGAAGCAGCGCGTCGAGCCGGTCGAGCGCGGCGCCATCCAGCCGCCGGACGTCCTCGGCGACCTCCTCCAAGCCGGTCAGCGCCTGGTCGAGGGCGAGCCCGAGCAGCGCCTCCTTGCTCTCGATGTGGTGATAGATCGTGGACTTGCTGACGCCCAGGCGGTGCGCGAGGTCCTCCATGCTGGTGCCGTCGAATCCGCGCTCGTTGAAGACGTCCACCGATATTGCCAGCACCGACGCGAGGTCGTGCCCCGGCCGGCCCCGTCGGCGCGTGGTGGGAGTGCTCCTGACGTCGGTCATCCGGTCCGTCCCGGCAACTCATGGCTGCGGCCACGGAACTCCGCGACCACCTCCTCGCCCCGCCGCACCGTCACGTCGTAGACGCCGTGCCTGCCGTACCGCGTCCGGGCCTGCGCCTCGGCCTCCAGCGTGTCACCGAGCCGCCCCGCCGCCACGAAGGTGATGTCGCAGCCGGAGGCCACCGTGGCCGCACCCCAGCTGTTGCACGCGCAGGCGAACGCCGTGTCGGCCAGGGTGAAGATCAAGCCGCCGTGGGCGATGTCGTGCCCGTTGACCATGTCCTCGCGCACCACCATCCGCGTGCGGGCCCAACCCGCGCCGTGCTCGAGCAGCTCAATGCCGAGTG
>JAABVA010001734.1_pt1 | contig 22797 bp, 24 predicted proteins | sample 5560331 | NCBI WGS metagenome assembly JAABVA01 (sample SAMN12812661, study PRJNA571458) | rock metagenome | isolation source: Antarctica rocks | place: Antarctica: Victoria Land, Mt New Zealand sud | collected 2016-01-07
ACAAACACATCCCTTTCGGGCCTAGCGCAGTCTCTGAACATTACATAAATAGAAGCTTTTGTACCAACCTTCTTCTGTATTCTTAATATTCAGTTATAGCTACCTCTAAAGATCAAGCACTATCAACCCTGACCTTCATTGATTGTATCATCTAGGCACGGTCCTGACACAATTCAGTTTTCAGTTCATTCACAAGAAGCAATTCAGTTTTCAATTTGCTTGCAAGAAGCAACTCAGTTTTTCATCTGCTCACAAGAAGCAATATAACTCTTCGTTCACTCATGAGAAGTCAACTAATACTCAACTCATTTACAAGAAACAAATCTCGTTCAATCTTATCTTTCGTTTGAAACAAGAAGCTTCTAGTTGTATTCTTCAAGTCATTCAAAAAGAATACTCATCAAAAATCAAGTGTCAAAATTTTTTTCTCTTTAGAACTTTTATTGTTCTTCAAGCAGATCAATTTGATCAATCTTTTATACAACTTGACATAGTTGAGTTGAAAGTTCAAAGCTTTGATCATGCTGTTCATATCAAAAACATTGAAGTATTTAGCATCATTTTAAAGAAAATTGATGTCTTCTTGAATCTTGAATCAATCTCATCTTTTAATTTAAACTCTGATGAGTCAAAATTACATCACACAACTTTGACTGTCTGTTCAAAGAACAGTTCAACTCTTGCTCAGTTCTCATCTCACTTTTAAGACAGTATGTATGATAATGATCATTATCTGAATCTTCATCAAATGAAAAAGAAATTTCATTTGACTGCATTCACGACACAAGAAGATCTTGAAGTCTATTGATAAAGTAAGAACGTTGATTCAGTCACAATTCTATCATTCAGATATTTCAAGTTTTTAAACATCTTCTTCAAGAAGAACGTTGATATCTTGTCTTTGCATTAAGTTCATGATCATGTCATACATCTTAAAGAAGATGCTCAATTCTCAGTCTTCGCTTTGTACAACATGAGTCGTGACAAAATTCTAGAACTTCGTCGTTATTTGAATGAGAATCTGAGCAAAGATTTCATTCAAGTCAGTTGCTTTCAGACAATCATCTCTGTTCTCTTCATCAAGAAACTTGAAGAAGAACTTTGCTTCTGCGTGAACTATCGAGATCTGAACACTATCACAGTCAAGAATTGATATTCTCTGTCTCTGATCTCAGAAATGCTGAATCATTTAAGTCAAGCTAAAATCTTTATCAAGCTGAATATTATTTCTGCGTTCAATTGACTTTGAATCAAAGAAGAAAATGAAGCTCTCATCATTTTTTGCACTCAATTTGAATTATTCAAGTATCTAGTCATGCTTTTTAATTTATGTAATGAGTTTGTCTCATTTCAGAAGTACATCAACAATATTCTTTGTGAACATTTAAATAAGTTCTATACAGCTTATCTGAATGACATCTTGATCTATTTTAACAATGAACTCAAGCACAAGATTCATGTCAAGCTCATTTTGCGAAAGCTGCAAGAAGCAGATCTTCAGATGAATATAATCAAATGCAAGTTTCACATCACTCAAGTTTCATATCTAGAATTGATAATCATCATTGAAGAGATCAAGATGAACTCTTTTAAGATAAACATCATTGTCAACTAATTCATCTTGATCAACGTTAAAGATGTTCAAAGTTTTCTAGATTTCGTGAATTTCTATAGAAGATTCATCTATGACTATAGTAGAATAACTACTTTGCTCACTCGTCTCATCAAAAAAGATGTACTCTTTGTCTGATCTTAAAAATGTCAGATTGCATTCAACATTCTTAAGAAAGTCTTCACTTTCAAGATTATTCTTCATCATTATAATTCAGATCACAAGATTGTAATAGAAATTAATGCTTCAAACTATGTATTCAAAGACATTCTTTCTCAATACAATGAGAACGAGATTCTTCATTCAGTCGCTTACTTTTCAAAGAAGCATAACTCAGTTGAGTGTAACTACGAGATCTACGATAAAGAACTCATGATCATTGTTTACACTTTCAAGAAATGATGATCAAAGCTTGAAGACTTTATTTATTTTGTTGAAATGATCATGAATCACAAAAATCTTGAATATTTCATGTCAATTAAGCAGTTGAATCATCATTAAGCTTGTTGAAGTGAGTTTCTGTCTAAATTCAACTATTGCATCGCTTATCATTTCGACAAGATCAACGATAAGTTGAATGTTCTGACATGTCGCTCAGAAGATCTCTTTAAGAAGAAAAATACATTCAATTCTCAACATCAATATCAACATCAGACAATTTTGAAAACTTATGTTTTAGATTTCAATATTGTTGAGAATCTCGCTCTCAATGTTTTCAACATTAAAGTCATGAAGCTTCAGTCACAAATCATCATTCTAGATTCAGTTCAGTTACATCTGTTCTCAATTATCTCAACATCTTCGCAAATTTTAACTTTCATGAATCTAGAAATTGAAGAATTCAACGTTGAAAACATTGAGTTTCAGTTAGATCAAGACACTCTGAATCTTGATAAAGATTTTGCTGACATCTTCACTCAGACATTGTGAAAGTAAGTTGAAATCAATGACAAATTTGCAGTTCAGATAATCAAAGTGCTTTGCAATGAAGCATGACATCACAACAAGATTTCTCTAATTGAGTGTGAAGAACATGAAAATCATCTGTACTTTCAAAAAAGAAAGTACATGCTTAACTCAGATAAACTATGTCTTCGTATCATTCAGCTTGCTCATGATAATGTCGTTGATGATCATTCAGAAAGAGCAAAAAGTTATGAACTGATCAGTTGAATTTATTGATGATCAAACATTTATAAGTATGTTCAACGCTTCATATAAAATTGTCACATGTGCACATGTTTCAAGCTCTTTAAACAATGAACTCAAGAATGATTGTGTTCTCTTTTAATCTTCGAACGTCGTTGATGTGATATCTTCATGAACTATGTAAATTCTTTATCGCTCAATATCTTCATGAGTATCACATATAAATATGTTCTAGTCTTCATTGATTATTTTATCAAAATGAAACATTTAGTTCTCATTACTTCTATGAAAGTTGAAGAAGTTATCAACTGCTTCTATGCTTATGTTTGAAAACATCATGATTTACTTAAGTTCTTCATGTCTGATCAAGATATACAATTCATCTTCAATGTTTGAAAGCATATATGTAAAATGCTGAAGATAGATGTTAAATTATCAATAATGTATCATTCTGAAATTGATGATCAAATTGAGAAAGTCAATGCTGTCATGAAGCATTATTTTCAAGTCTTCATCAACTACATGCAGAATGATTAAGTTAAGTGACTTTTTGAAGTTGAATTCATCATTAATAACACATCATCATTAATCATTCTAGCATCACTCTTCTTGATCAATTCAAGTCAGAACTCACGTTTAAACTTTAAGTTTTCTGAATCTTTGTTCAAGAATTTTATGTTTCAAGCTTGAAACAAGTTAATCAATGTTGAAGAGTTCATCAAGAAGATAAAGAAACTAACTGAGCATCTACATGATGAAATGCTTATAGCTCAAATCATTTACGAATTCAATGTCAATCTCTTTCATCATTCTTGTTCTAAATACTTCATTGAAGATGAAGTTTGACTGAATGCTTGCAATTTCAGCATCGCTCATCTTATTATCAAGTTAAATAATCATAATGTTGATTTCTTCAAGATCAAGCATGTTTTCAAGAACAATTCTTTGATCATTGAGTTAAATCTTTCAACATTCATGAAGATTCATTCAATCTTTCATATCATTCTTCTGAATCATATTGCAAGTAATCTTCTTTTAAGTCAACGTCAGAAATCTTAAGAACTCATTATCATTAAGAATAAAGATAGATTTTGATACGTAAACAGCATATTAAACTTCAAGCATGATAGATGCTATAATTCATCTCTGCTCAAGTATTATGTTAATTGAAAAAATCATTTTTCTACTTGAGAGTCTTTTCATCTTCTGAATAATTGTAAGCAAGCGCTTGATGAATATCATCTCATCAACTCTGTCGTCGAAGAATCACATGTATTGTCATGTGTGATATTTCAATGTCAATGTCAAGAACTTTAAGTTCAATCTTCATCATTTTGACTCAGCTCAGATTTGATTCAGATCTTGTTTAGATCTGATTCAGACATCTTATTTAAATCTGACTTAAATGTGACTTAAATGTATTCTAGTCTTGCATGTGCATCATTATATTAAACTGTGTTTCATCTTTCTTTTACTCAGATCTGACTCAGATCTTGTTTAAATCTGACTCAAACATCTTGTTTAAATCTGATTCAAATGTGATTCAAATTTATTTCAATTTTTGTGCATCATCACATTAAAATGCATTTAGTCTTGTTTCATCTTGCTCTTCAGACATCTTGCTCAGATCTGACTCAGATGTGACTCAGATCTATTCTAGTTTTATCTGTGCTTTATTATATTAAAATGCATTCACATTAATTCTCATTTGATTTCAGTCTTCATCTTTGATTCTTTCTCATTTCATTTTATTTCTTCTCATCATCTTGCAGAAGCTCAATCTTGAAGAAAAAAGCTATTGTCATGATGTCAGATCATCAACTCAATTTAGAACATAAATCGTTGATATTTTAAATAATCTTGATTCATTGAATCTGTTTTGCAGTTCAATGAATCAAGTCATCAATTTAATCATCATCATCTTAATTTAATTTCAGCAATTTTGTTTCAATCATCTCAGTCATGTGCGCGAACTTCTGCAATCTTAAGTCAATAAAACTATTGTTTAGTCTTGATTCTGCTCGATTCATGTATATAAAAGTCGAGCTCTCATTCTTTTCTTTCACTCTTTGTCTTTCGTCTTGTACATTATTTGATGTATTGTCTTGTATCTAGATTCTATTAAAGTAATAATAATATCAGTCTTCTATATTGATAGTATCTCTAGTCTAGCTCAGTTTCTGACATCGCTCAATATCAACGCTCTAGCTCTTTCTACTTCTCTTGCTCTCTTCTTTCGGGTTCATCAATCGGCATCAACGACAGAATTCACACTGCAATTACGAGACAGTTGCAAATAAAGCACGAACATGTTTAAAACATGTTTTTTGACTATCTTCTTTAGGCTAGCTCAAAGCGTGTTTTATACACGCTTTTTGATGAGGTTTAAAACACAGAGGTTATATTTAGATAGTCACTACAGAAACATCATCTAACACTGCTGACACATCACTCATCATACTGCTGACACATCATCTCTCTGCACTAAGCCTAATAGGGTAATTTTCAGGGTTCAGTGACCCCGTATACAAACAACATCAACAAGATCAAAGAAAGGTCATGAGATATACATAGTTTTGCGCCTGTCTATCATCAAATTCAATGTATTTTCTCGCCGATCTTTCAATGCAAATTCAAATCTGAAACATATCTTTTGCATGCTTAGAATCGACTTTTATTTCTCTAAATTACATCTGAAAACTGCTCATGTAGAAGGCCGGAACATCGCCAATTTGATTCTCTGCAGTGCTTCCTCGAACACCTCCTCGTCCATCTCGCTGCCGCCGCCCGAGGCGGCTTTGTCCACAGTCAGTGACGATGTGTATTCTTCAGCTTCAACACTTCACCACCGGCTCTATCGTACAGTCGCTCCTGTTTCTTATGCGCACATGGCAGCCTTGAGGTGAACGCAAATGCAGGAGGTGGAAGAGGAGGAGGATGGCGACGGCCGCGAGGATGTAATCAACAACAGCGATGGACCCTGGAAATTACCCTATTAGGCTTAGTGCAGGGGGTTGGTGTGCCAGCAGTGTTAGGTGGTGTTTCTGTAGTGGCTACCTATATTTATAGTAGCAAATTGATAGAGGGGTTAATTTGCCTGCAGGTTGACCCCTTCACCATGTAAAGGAAGCTTCAAAAGCACCTGGCCGTCGCTATTCAAATACTCGTTGAGGGTATCCTCGCTCGAAGGATTTAGCCTGGCCATAGCAATTTCCTCCTGCAATAGTCTATCCTTCATTTCACATAGCTCCTTCTCATCAATTTCAATGCTCTGTGTATAGCGAAGCTTCCTTTTTAGGTCCTTCGGCCGATTAAGCGTTCGTTCCGGCCATATGACAGTGACGGCACTGAACAGTAGTAAGCCTTCCAGGTACGATTATCTGCTGGAAGTTATCGACGACGAGCTGGTTCAAAGGCCTACCGCCACGTTGCGGAGGATTGCTGGAGGTAGAGAGGTAGGGGTCTGCAAGCAGGTTAGCTAGTAGAACTGACGACAGCGAGGGGTCAACAGCAAGGTGAACCTTCCTATCATAATCCATGTCTAGCTTACATAATAAAAAACCAAAAAAGCGAAGAAAAAAAGCCGCTAAGAGGTATTATACATGCTTTTTGTAGAAAAAGCGGTTTTATTCGTGCCCTAGTTGCAAACAAAGGGTATCAAGTGAGATGCAGTCGAGACACGTTTTCTCAGAGGTCTAATTCTTAAAGTTACAACAGGATTGTTCCGAGATAAGCGTGACGAGTAAAGTCGACAGGCCGTAAAACACATCACATGCTTGTGGTGGGTATCAGAAAAGAATGGCTAGGTCTAGTAGGCGACTACGCAATGACTTTCGCTTGTTACATACGCTAGTCTGTATTCTTCTATAACCCTGAGTTGAGTATGATTGGACGTTTCATCGCTAGATTTTGCTCTATATTGAAAAGAATGCAACACGCCTTTCATGCAGCCCTGCGCATCGCTTCGATAACCCCATCACCAATACTAGGAGGTTGCCAAAACTTGGTAACCACGAGTCCCGCCGCTTCCAACAGCTTTTGGAATTGTTTTTCCGACCTCTCGGTGCTGGAGAAATCTGCCATCATATGTATGTCCACGCTCGCTCGAAACATGTCACAGTCGGTAGGAGGGATAAGGAATTCGTTAAGAATAAGCTTTGAATACCCAGGTGTCATTGCTTCAACCACGTTCTTCAGGATTTCCAAGACTTTGTCGTCCGGCCAGTCGTGAATGATGTAATGAAAAAAGTAGACTTTTGCACCTAGGGGTTGTCAGAGATCTTTCTGAAAACTGCCTGGGAGAATGTTTGTCTTACCTTTGACAGGCTGTGGTGTAAAGAAGTCATATGGCATGATCTCTATACCCTCACTCAAGCTGACGCTGGAAAGTGTATGGGGAAGGTCTTGAAGGACTAGAGAACCAACATATGGGAATTTCTTCTTGAAATACTCCAAATCGTGACCAAGTCCACCGCCGACATCTACCATAAAGACATCGCCTTCCTTTGTGTTATGCAGGTACTCATCAATAATGCGCTCTTGCACCGGGAAATACTCTACCCAATGAGGCTTAGAATTTCGATTCAAGGTCATAAAGGCATCAAAATCTTTGAATTTCTTTCCATCTTGTACCAAATACTCAAAGTAGTTGAGCTTCGTTCCAAATGCCATTTGGAAAGGGGTGTCGGTGGAATCGGTGGGATTGTTGTAGCCATTGGTCTGGAAGTATTTGTGTGTCTGAGCAAGAACTTGGTAGTCGTGGTCGTAGGTATGTTTGACACCGGACTCGAGCGCGGGCATTATCATCGCCTTCGTAAGCGGAGTAGGAATGTAATTTTCTTCAGATGCTTCTCCAACAAAGCCGCTCGCATTTAACACACGCATGATACGAATCAGAAGTTTATGGTCTACTCCGGAAGCAGTTGCAAGTTGAGCAGCTGACGTCGGATGCTCGCCTGCTTCCATCAAGATATGGAAGAGACGCGTATCAATCGCCAGCCTCGTACAAAGACGTACCGATCCCTAATGTGTCAAGCTCAGAGTCAGCAAAGAACTCACTAGGTACCATGTTTATACATTGAACTAAGCGTCTTACCGAAAATGCATGCTGGAGTATAACTTCTGCTGGAGTTTCCAGCGCAATGACTAATTTTTTAGCTGCCTCCAGAGCCTGTGTTCGGGCTGAATCTTTCTTGAGAGAATCTGCGTCAAGATCGCCAAGATTATCGCCAATTCTTTGCAAGAGATGTGTTATTGATGTAGCTTGTTCGGAAGGCATATGGTCGTCTTATTATAACGGTCGATATGTAAACAAAGAATTGGGGAGATCACACGGAATAAAGGTTCGTTGCTCTCCCTAAAACACTTGAAGCTGTAGGTATTAAGAGAAATCCCTACAGGAAAGTTCAGACACAGAGCGTCAGTTACCTGTACGTTTAGCAACTTGTCCGTTGCTCTCCTGCACTAGCTTGAGAAGTGATGCTTGAAGCTAGGTGCAGGCAGCCCTGTTCGAGGTACAATGACTTCCCGTTTCGCGAGGCTGTGCCACAACCAGACATAGAAGAATTTTGTCGCTCATTCGGTCTTTCTGCATTCGTAAACCCTGTCGTCTTCTAGCCTCATCCGAAGACACGCCGCACTGGCGCTTGGTTTCATGCCATGCAGGGCAGAAGTATCCTTAGCCATCCACACCAGCACATTCCTCCTACTCGGGAGATCCTCCCCAGTATATGTCGTGATATGGCAAAGGCCCATCCGGCGCTAGTGGATGGGTATTTACCCTTCGCCCACTTCTTCCTTCATCCGTATGCTCTACCTACTATATAGATCAGTCAATATATCTACATGCCTATCTGCCCTCGTGTCCTCGTATACCAAGAGTTGGTTAATGATAACGCTGATTGGTTGATGACAAAAAATGCCACTATAGATTCTTCTAAATATTCTGAACGCCAGTCTCGCCACCTTAACCAGTGAGTGATTCTTTTCATTTTCAGAGCAACATCAGAAAAACGATGGCGTCCCCCACGCCTCATGATGATGGCAGTAAGGCTGCTCTTATCAACGGGGTTGGCTGGTTTGGTGCTTCTATTACCTTAATTTTCGTAGCGACAAGGCTCTATGCTCGTGCTAGATTGGTTCACGCGGTTGGATGGGATGACTATATTATGGTTGCTGCTCTGGTACGTTCTTTTCCAGTTTACTATTTACGCTTTACGATTTATAATTCGAAGGGAATTTTCTGAAGCATAAAGTAGGTTCTGGACTTGATAGGAATATCATTACTCAGCGTTGCGGTGGACTATGGGTTTGGAAGACATGCAGCCAGCCTGTCACTACCTGATCTTATCCACGCATTGAAGTTCGCGTGGATTTCTCAGATTCCGCTTGTTCTTTCGAAATCAACTTCCCGTATTTCTATCGGCATTCTTCTTCTGCGCCTGTTCTCGGTCCATAAATGGCTCAAATGGTTCGTTATTATCACACTGATATTAAACACGTCCATTTGCATCGTCGCCCTTGTAATGGTGTTTGTGTAAACTACACCCGTGGCGGCCTTATGGGATCCCCAATTGGCTCCAACAGCAAAGTCCTGGAATCCTGTAATCCAGCGGAATTCTGCGGTTGCTAGTTCTGGTAAGTCGCCCTTATCAACTCTTGACAGTATTACAGCAGTCCATAATAACGGTGATAGCTATGACCGCATTCATTGACCTCACGTTCACACTTTTCCCTGTGCTCATCGTCTGGAAACTAAAGCTCAAGCTCAAATTGAAAGTTGCTCTCGCATCTCTTTTGAGTCTAGGGTTATTGTAAGACGTCCCTGTCATTGCTAGATCTTGATTAAGCTGTATTAGTGCCATGGCAGCCTGTATTGTTAGCACCGTGGTGCTTATGGGCCTTTCAGCGCGGTCCGATTTTACATGTGAGCCTTACACCTTATCGCACTCATGAAGAGATGTTGACTCGTATTTAACTGTAGGGGAAGCTCCAGTAATGTACCTTTGGATTGTGTAAGTGTCCATTTAGAACCCCTTTGAAATATCGAAGCTAAAATGCACACTCCTTCTCAACAGATCTGAGAATCATCTTGTTATCATTCTGGGCTGCTTACCCTCTTTAAAGCCGCTATATATCAAATACATCAGCACATCTAGGAGAAACATCCACCCTGTCGGAAATGGAACAAGACCCAAAAACCAGGGATATCAGACCTACCTCAACGACTCATCGAAGTATCCCATAACAGATATCGAATTGAAGAACTCATATCCAGGTAGGACCGGCAAAATTAGCTCAAACTGCGACGCCGTTCACCCAAAACAATATTCTTGAGGAGTATCGGATCGTGAAGGTTGGTAGAATTAGGGCGTTCTTCTGTCTATCTGTTCCTGCTTTGAATCCCTCTCTAGGCCAGCGACATCATGAAGATAGGCCAAAAACAATTTTAAAGGCTCTTAACATAAGAGCTTAAATTGCCATTTAGCAGCCGAAGACTCCTCTGTCTGTTTGTGCTTTCAGCTAGCCCTACCATGTATTGAAGGCAAGCCGATTCCAGAACGAGTACCACTAAATTACAACCTGAACAAATTTCCATTGGCAATGTCTGTTCCACCAGAGTAATTCATCAGAGATGTTGATTAACAGTGATGCAATTACCGAAAGAGTCCCATTTTCTATGCCAACATGCTAGGCACGCTCTTCAACCACGCCTGGAGAATGGCTTGTAAATCCAATCGCGCATATTTGGAAACCGATTTATGTACCAGAAATGAAAAGAAGAAAATGGATACATAGCGATGTTCCATTTATTCTTTTTGTCCGAATAATAATTCCCACAATTGCCGGCCCACACGCGCTTTGTCAGTGCCGCCTGGGTGTTGCGGACCCAGTTCATCTCTGCCTCAAATTTGACCTCAATAATGTCCGCCTCTTGAGATATGAGAAGGGGCTTGATGAGTTTGAGGACCATGTCAACGGTACATTCAATACTAAACAGAGCGCTAGTGTGACCTGATCCCGCGTTTGGTCCGTATATCATGAAGAAGTTTGGAAAATCAGCCAGAGCGGTGGATTGATAAGCTTCGATGCCCCCGAATTGAGTCCAATGTTCTTGCTGCGTCATCCCGTTGCGGCCTCGAATCGGGAGGTGAAAGTGAAACGGACTGAATCCGTTAGCGACTACAAGAATGTCACAGGGATAACGGCTGCCGCTCTTTGTGACGACCTCCTTGGCCTCAATGGATGTAATGGGGTCTTTCGTGAGGTGAATGTTTGGTTTTTTGAGCGCGGGTACGTAGCTCTCGTCAAAAATACGGCGTTTACAGCCAACATCATATTCTGGCATGACAAGAGACCAGAATCTTTGAGGAGCGTTATCTTCGATGTATGTGCGTGAAACTTGACGAGCGATAGCTCGAAGACGGGATCCTCGGGAATTCAGATAAAAGTGGCGAAACCTCGATTCGTACACCAGGAATATGATGAGTCGAAATAGTGAAAAAGTCGCCGGTAAGTAGCGGAAGACAAACTTCAGCACCGCAGGAATGCGCGGGTTTTTTTGCGGGAAATAGTATTGAGGCGTGCGGATAAACTGGTTCAAAATTTGTACCTCGTCAATGATAGCAGGTACGATTTGAGTCGCAGAGCCTTTCAATTAGCTGTGTTGGAGCAAATGATAGCATTGGGCTTACAGCCATTTCCAATAACAGCGACTCTTTTGTCTTTGAGGACCACACTGTGATCCCACCTTGCACTGTGAAGGATTTGTCCTTCAAAGTTCTGCTCACCCTCGATACCAAGCTTATTAGGCATGACAAGACCTCCAACGCTTGAGATTAAAACTTGACATTCTTGGATAAACACTTCTCCGGTCTTTCGATTGGAGAATTGGCATCTCCATGTTTCTGTTTCTTCTTTCCAGTCTGCTCCATCCCAAGAAGTGTTGAGGCATATGTGTTTGTCCAAATCGAACTTTTTAGCTACATCCTTGATATACCGAAGGACTTCGGATTGATCTGGAAACAGCTTTGAAAAGTTTGGATTCGGGGCAAAGGAGAGGGAGTAAAAGATGCATGGAACATCGACACCACAGCCAGGATCTAACGGATTATGTTAGGCAAACTAATCAATGGTCCGAGAATATTTAAGGGAACTTGGGTTGGGAACGAACATTGATTCGCGAACCAGGCACCACCGATATCTTCTTGACGATCATATATTACGAATTCATCAAATCGAAGCTTAGACTTCAACTGACAGCCAAAAGTGATGCCCGAGAAACCAGCGCCTACGACAATAACTTTTCGAAATGGCAGTTCAATCACAGCCATTGCGCGTTTCAAACCTCAAGAATAGAGATACAGAATGGCAATTGAGAAAACCCAGGCTCCAAGGTAAAGATGAGATTTCAATATTCTTGGAATTGCCTAGTATGGGATTGATCGAACTAACCATACGAGGTACTAACCGCCTTGCTAAGATTTTGATAGCGAGCCCTCGGAATTGCTGTGTCTCTCATTGCAAAGTAACCACAAGCGTGAAAGTAGCACCGAGGAAAAGGTGGATGTTGCATTGTCCGGCATGTGTTTGAGATCCTTGGTATTACTTCAGCTCTTGATGTGGGTTTGTATGCACGGCGTGAGAACGTACGCCAGTGAACGTATTGGATATTTCAGGACTACTGCGGCATCTTGATCTTCTGATGTAACGTAACCCCTTGTCCTACACCTGCCAACTGCAGAAGTGAGCCGCAGTAGAGTATGCAAAGGTGCTAGTAACGGCACGAACAAATTAATGCTGGTAAATGCTTATATTCCTTGCTGTCTTTTCCGCCGCCCAGTCTGCACCAGCGTGGAAGCATACGCGCGGCTTGGTAAAGTCTCTCGAAAGCCACAAGAGGAAACCAAATCGGCAAGCGGAGCTGTTCTAGCCTAGCCGCTATCTAATTAGATAGCAATGTGGCCACAATGCCCGACTCACCCATCTCTTGACCCAAACACCAAGAATGATCCGCCCGTCAATATTGGTTGATGGATCGGCCAATTTGGCCAAAGTGCTAGCTATATCGTTGGGTGGGCCAGAAGACAACGTTAGATACAACCCGCCATGTCGCACACATGCAGGGCTCACGATTGCAAAATTAATGCAACCAAGCGAAGCAGTCAACGAGGCGGCCGACCTATCCCCAGTTTCTGACTGCAGTCTTTGCTGGCAGAGACGGCCGACCCGCCCTTTTCCCTCCTTCCCTGCTTCATCATTGCACATTGCTTGGAGATTTCATTTTCTCCACCCATACGAAGTCCCGATTTGCACCGTGCCTTTGTCTCAACACACATGACCCCAGGACCATCCTTTTACATTTGTCACATCTGCATACTGTGCCAATTGCGAACATGAAGGCGATGATTGCGTGCATAGATCGAGAATTTGGAAGAGCGACACGGTTCCATGAATTCAGTAACCCTGGTAATCTCACGACGGACTCTAGCCGAGTTGTGACTATTGGGCGACTTAACTTTCGAAGATCATTCTACTCTTTGAGAATGCAAGTCTATTTCACTATTCTTTCTTTACAGCTCATTGATGTAATTATCTTTGTTTCTGAATCTTTGAAGTAACAATATTTTATGAACTGTCAAGAATGACATAGTAACAGATACTTTATAATGTTTTCTACTGCTTCTTTGACTGGTTACGATTTCATGTTCTGTTGCTTGCCGTGGATTCTGCCTTGCATTGCAATATCACTATATGTGTGCAGTACTATCTTAAAAGATATTCTGAGGCCAGTTCACCATCAAAGGCCGCCCACAGGAAAACAATGGAATCTGCCACCGGGGCCTTCCCCAAGTCCCATAGTCGGCAATCTCTTCCAAATACTCAAAGCTCGTCGTAACAATAAGCTCCAAGCATATGTGAGAGGAACGTCGATAATCGTATTAAATGCTAGCTGACTGGTTACTAGCTTTCTTCTCTCTCAGGGTACGGGGAGATGGTGACTCTGCAAATGGGATCGAAGACTTGGGTTCTTCTCAACAGCGAGCGTGTTGTCACAGAAATAATCGCTAAACGAGGAGCGATCACACACGAACGTCCCTATTTTCCAATTGCCGGCGGGCTTGTCAGCCAGGATAGACGTACTGTTTTGCGCCAGACAGCAGATTGGACTGAAGATAGGCGAGTAATGCATCAACTTTTGAACGGCTCCGCACTGAAGATCTATGGAGAGTGGCAAGAAATTGAGAGCCTTCAGCTCTTGGCAGCATACGTTCACCGACCGTGCAAATGGTACAAACATCATAACTGGTATTCCAATTCCGTTGTTCATCGGATTGTACTTGGCAAGCGACTGCAAAAATCCTCATCGGAGCTCGCCGCCTTTGAACTCGCCACTCGTCAATTTATTAACAGCATCAATGGTAGTGCCGTCGATTTCTTTCCTCATCTCGCCAAGTTGCCAAAAGTCTTTCAGTTCTGGCGCCGCTACTGGGAGAAACAAGGACAATCTCATCACGACATTTATCGGACTTGGTGGGCCCCCGTTAAGCAAGCTATTGCAAATGGTACCGCGCCTCCTTCGTTTGTCCGCGACGTCCTCTTACACGGTGACACAAAATACACCGGTGATGACGCCGAAGCCATGTGGCTCGCCATGGGCATAATCGCAGCCGGTAGCGACAACCCTCGGATGACGTTAAACACGTTCGTCATGTCCACTCTCTGCCACCCGCACATCCTGCGAAAAGCCCGTCAAGAGATCGACAGGATCTGCAGCAACAGCCACACCGCCTTGCGTCTCCCTCGTATCGATGACATGCCATGCTTGCCCTACATTAGTGCCTTGATTAAAGAGCTTCTCCGCTGGCGCCCCGTTGTACCCCTCATCCCCCAGCATCAACTTACGCAGGATTTAGAATTCGAAGGATACCATTTCCCGCGTGGTACAGATTTTGTCATCAATTCGATCGCCGTGTGCGCAGAAGTCGAGGAGCCCGGAGATTTTCGGCCAGAAAGGTGGCTAGATGGGCATGAAAACGAGGGCAATATCACGCATGGCTTGTGGCAGTTTGGAGGCGGGAGGCGCATCTGCGTGGGGTACAAAGTCGCGCATCAGGCATTGTTTGTCGCGATTGCGAGGCTTTGTTATTGTTTTGACTTCGAGGCGGTGAGGGTTCTTTCATCTCTATCTACCTTCTTTAACGTCCAGTGCTAGATCCCTTGGATCCGACAGTCTACATACTGAAATATCATATTTGAATCGTTTAGGGGGGTCCATACGACAGCCAAGATCTCCGGTACGATGCTGTGGATGAGCCATTCCCCGTTATAGTCACGGTGAGGAGTAAGGAGCATGAACAATTGATCATCAGAGAGGCGGAAGCTCTGGGATTTTTGGAATCGGTAAAAGCTGGGTCTTGGGGCTGATGGAAATAGTTAGGGTCCTTCACCTTATCGGTTACATGCTGTTAGGCTACCAGGACAGTCTACAAGGTACAGGAGCCTAGTTTCATGCCCGATATGTAATCGTTCTGGGTGTATACCTGATGGGTACCGGGCACCTTCGCGCCCCCTTAAACGATATATGAATGAATGAAGTCGGCGAGGATGGGGTACATAGCCCAGGATCTTGGGTTGATACTGATATAATTACGAGTCTTCTATAATACGAGAGACAAGTTTTTAATCCCAGCAGATGCTATCCTCTACCGCCTGTTCGGCAGGAGCCGCAATAATCGAACGATAACCTAGAGCTGTCCGAAAAAGGCTGCCGTGATCGCTGATATTCGACTATCTCTCAATGTGCGGCTATCGACACTCTACACGGAAGTCCATCACTGGGATGCGCAGATCCTGACAGATTCTGGTACGCTTTATCCCCGTTCACGGTCTTAGGACCTCTCCTTGGTTTGAACGTATCCCGCTCATCGTACAAGCTCTTGATCTCAAACTCTCGCACGGTCATAGCTAGGACAATCTTTAGCTCTAGCATCGCTAGTTCCTGCCATATACAATTGCGTGGCCCAAACTCAAACGCTCGCCAGGCCCCTTTGATGGGATATAAGGTGTCTCCACTTTGAGCAAGCCAGCGTTCAGGACGGAATGCGTGCGATTCAGGCCAGTAAGAGGGTTCACAGTGAATAGCTTCTTGAATTGACCAGACTAGACGGTTTTCATCTGGCATGTAGCAAAGTCTTGTAGGTCGCGTCTATAGTATGGAACAGTTACTCTTGCGTTTATTGGGACAAGTAGTTGTGTAAGGCCAGGTCTATGATTGTTTTGGTTCGGTCTTCTTTTGCCATTTCGTTTTTCCCGCGGTGACTCTCGAAGCGACTGTCCAATTCGCACGAAATGTACCACACCATACGACGAGAATTCCACCAGTGCATAAGAGAATGTAATGGATGATAGCTTTTTAATTAATGGGATGATGTCCCGACTTAAATTAGTAGTCGCCTCATCCATAGGGAAAACATTTCCCTTTCTAGCGAGCACTCGTAAATTTCACATAATGTCAGAGTATCCTGCGTAATATCTGGAATTAAAGTCACTAGATGCCCGCTACAACGTACTGAAGCCAAGGTTGAATATGGTTCTTCATATTTTCCATTCCTAGCCTCCCATGATCAATAGATCATTTCTGCCAGTCATGGAATATACATACTCTATCAATCTGCGAAATTAAGGAAGATGTTGTGTCCGAGTGACCTGAGAAGCCGAATCCGGTGAATGCAAGGACAAGAATTGGTGAACCAAAAGGCCAGATATCGATATATAATAACGGACCCAAACCAGGCATTGCGAGTCGAGTCTGTGGCGGAAGGACATGGTCATGTACGTCACCCGTGAGTCTAGATATGATTCCACCAACTGTGATCAAACGCCCAAACACCGGGTGGTGAGAGGGCATCGGCTGTGCGAGATTTTAGATACCTTGTCGCAATACATTTACAAGTATGGAGAAGAAATACTCTTAAAGACTTACCAGACCTTGTTTTTGCATCAGCTGGAATTCATGACGTACACTGTAGAGTCTGGGGAGAAATGCTGCGATGGCACCAACAAGCAGCACTAGGCCAGACTGAAGGGCAAAGCGCCAATCCAAAGCATAGCCTTGAAGAACATGCTTGATAGAGGCAATAGATTACTCAGAGTATCGGGCTTTGGACGAGCAATCCCGATGGCTTGTATGAGTTTCAATGCTTTAGCTGCTTCTACTCAGTTTGCACACTTCTTTCCAGCCCATCAATCAACCACAGAGCCTGCATAATGACGAACAAATCCCAGGTCTTGAGGACATAACCAACTTAGGCGTAATGTTTGCATTCAAACGCAGAATAGACTGGCCGCGTCGGGCCGGGTCATCGAGGATTTTGGGATCGAGTATTCGAGCCGGGTCAGAATGTTGGTATCGAGTACCCGGGCCGGGTCAGAAAGTAGGTATGAAAACCCGGCCCGGCGGTCAGTCTATGCTCGACGGTAAGTTTCACAAAGATGTTCACATCATGCAGAGCCATAACGTCAACGAGGTACAATCCTCAGCTTCACCCAGTTTCTCGACACCTCTTTCTCTGCATACAGCCCTCCTAACGGCCATATCTCACGCTTAGGGTCTCACCTTCGTCCCTCCATACGCTCAAACAACCAGCGGCTACGACACCTTCGTTTCCACCTTACTCAACAGCACGGATATCAAGCAAGCGACGCAGACCGTCTACCCGCCCATATTCGACTGCAGCTACGGCTACAACAACAACAACAACAGCGTCCAGCGCGCCGCCATGACCGTCGGCGACTGGGAATTCGCCCGCGCCAACACCGCCCTTACCCGCGCCGTCGACAACTGCACCTACAACTAAATCTTCGTGGTCCCGCCCGCCATCCATACGGGGGATCTGAACTCGACTTTTTGCACGGGACCGACGCAGCCTCAGAACCCGGACGCCAAGGCGGCGGTCGATCTGCAGCGCTGGGTGAGCTCGTTTGCAGTCGAAGGACGACCGGCGACGGAGGGCACGGAGGTGTTTGGAGAGTATGGGAGGGATGGAATGGTGCAGACTTTGGCGCTGGCGGGGGTGGCGAGGGAGGTTGATCCGGTTGTGGCGAGGAGGTGCGAATCTTGGTTCGGGAAGACTTGTAAGTGATCGGCCCATGTTACGCTGGTGGGGTGGGGTGGGGCGAGGGAATGGGGTCTGTTTCGCCTGTTGTTTTCCAGGTGGCAAATCTATACTATTGACTGTGTACAAGAAGATGGGTTAATAAGGGATAGCAGTTGAGTCGAAGCAGGCATACATGGGGGTTAGATATGGAGAGAGAATTTCCCTACCTACAGTACTACCAGTATAACTCCCGTAACTCCCTTTCAGCCTCCCCAATTCACGCTCCTTACACACGTCAATCAGGTTCGTAACGCGCGCGGAGGAGTGGTCACAACCAACAGTGCTTCAAAGAGTGTTTCACACAGTGCCCAGACAGTGTTTCAAGTAGAAACATAAAAACAGGGGCTCATGTGCGCATCAGAAATTGCTTCATGTACTGTATGCTCGCTGGCTAAGCGTCGAGGTCGCTTCGTAGTTGGAATGGAAAATTCGGCTCCAAATAATGCTTCGTAGCTAAGCATTCAATATGCTCGCGACCAAACACCCTACCTCCTACATTTCTTACTTAAGCGTTCACGCATTTCAGGAATAATGAGACCCAGCAGAAATAATAATTAGGATGCGTTTTCTAGACTTGCGAAATGATGTATTGGTGATGATGCTGGAAGAGGTACTTTTGTGCGAGTCGAGAACGTGGAGGTAATGATGAGAGGGATCTTCCGTTGGGTTATGGCACTGGTAAGACGATGTGAGGGATATGAATGGGATGGACGATTTCATATTGGAAGTTCGAGTAAAAAGTATGCCGGGATCATGGTAGCATCTGTGCCGGACAGAGCGGTTCGTTTCGCTGTCTTCGGCCACTTCTAAATATACCATCATGAATCATGCTGTCTAGCTTGTTGTAAGCGTGCAGCTGCATAAGGAATGGAGATTGTAAACGGTCATGGCCTGGCGCAGAGGTCGTATCCGGAACGAGTCTGTCGTCTGGAATCCGATAATCATCAAGGCACGATAGAACGCCCGACTTCACCATACCGAGACCGTTCCATCCCCTTTGCCATCAGTCGATTCATTGGCCCAGTATTCTCCACTGATGCCTCCAATATCGCCAAATCCGAGTCGAAGAGGGATTGCTGCGCCTTCCTCTAAACACAACTCGTCAGCATATCGCTGGCCCTGGGAAACAGTCACCTATGGGCATTGGCTCGGAGAACCCGTCCCCAATGCACAAAACTTAGAGTACATAGCGTAACCTGGCCTTACCGACGGTTTTTGGCGGCTGTCCAGCCTGGGTACCTAGCTCGGTGTCTACCCATCCCGGACAGCAACAATTGATAAGGACCTCAGGATTGTCACGGGCCAAGATCATGGTCATGTCATTTTCGGCCGCTTTGCTAACGTGATACGTCATTTTAGGCCACCCATCATGGCGGTGCTGGCCTTGTGCGGCAGCTTCCTATAGCAAAGAGTAAAAGTTAACATGCCACTCATCTGCTGATCCTGGGTGCAAGCTCAGGCGCGCAACTCAACAAATGTCAATGCAAATTGTATTTACTGCACGGCTAGAAATTCGGAAATCCAAAGATATGATTGACAAACCTCATACTCCTGAACAAGTGTTTCTATGTCTTGGAGAGTCTTGTTGCGGTTGCGGAAACGGTCTTGTATGTTTTGGCTGTAATTATTCAGGCTGCTGTTAGCTGATGAGACGTTGACGATACGGCCATTCTTTCGCATAATGGGTAGAAAGGTTTGACACATCTAGCTAGTTGTGAGCCATTCGTTGCAAAATATATGTGGAACCAACGATTAGGAGTACCGCGAGCGTGCCCCGATAGTTTACATCTAGTGTCTCTTTTCGTTGCGCAGCTGTAATGTTCTCCTTGTAATAGTATACGCCGGCGTTGTTGATCAGAACGTCACAACCACCGTAATCTCTCTTGACCGCGATGGCTAGAGCATTGATGCTGTATCTATCGGTGAGGGACAGTTTGTCGTACTTGAGCTTAACGGCACCGAATGTGGGTTCGATGCCAAGATCTGCTCCACTGCGAGAAACAGCATATAGCACCAGCGGTTCTGAGGACTGTTTGGCGAGGGTCTGGCAGATGGCCAATCCAATGCCGCGATTCTGAACTTCTGTTAGCGAGGCTGCGGGGACACATGGAAGAGCTGCTCACTGCCCCTGTCACAATTGCAATTGTAGCGTTACTCATTGTTGCGGGCAGTGACTCAAACAAGATGTTGAAGACAAGACAAATTTCTGTAAAGGTTTAGTTCTTTAGAGAGCCTATCGTTTGCCTCAGGACCTCAGACGTGTTTCCGGGGCTAAGCCCCTTCGGGTTACCCTTTTCCCCTAAGCCCCTAAGCCCCTTGGGGTTAGCGACCCTCTGGATGACTTCGCAGCCTAGAGTAAGGTAAGGTACCGCTACCGTACTTGGTAGTAAGCAAGATAGCTAACCCAAAGGGGATTAGCTGCCGCGGCTTATCCGGAAGGGTCTAGTGTAGCTACCCTGAAGGGGTTCAGTTGCATTTTACATGTCTGAGCCTCTGAGGTCCTGAGGCAACATATCGTTTAGTACTGCGGGCCGAGGCACACTTATCTCCGAGATGCGAAGTCTCATCAGCGCTCTGAGGAACTGATATGTATTTCAAGCATTCGTTCGAGGTCATAGGAGTTGTCATGCACAACGACGTGGAAGAAGATATAGTCTAGGCTTGCAAAGAAGCAAAGAATGCCTCCAAGATTAGAGATGACGATACATCATAGAGGTTTAGATGGAAAAATTAGACTGCCGCTGTGTTGGATAAACACCAATGAAAGAGAAGAGAAGTTCGAATCTGCATCGACTGTCTCCATGTTCAATAGCAGTGATGAGCAGCTCAACTTGTACGTGAAACTTGAGGGGGAGTTCTCGTTCGTAGCCAGTAGCGAAGATTGTCGGGAGCAGACGTTGATGACTTGATGCATCATCGGGGTTCGAGGGAAAAGGCTGCAGAAGCAAAGCTCTCCTTCTGATCAGCATCTGTGTCTTCGATTGCCCTTGTTGAGTGTGCTTGCAGGCTACAGCAATACGGCGGAAGGGGTTGTAGGTGGAAGAGGTACACAGTAAAAGTGCTGGCACAAGCGGGACCTTTTCGTACCTACCTTACCACGTGCTTACCACGTGATGCAACACACTAGTACCAGCTCACCACATCTGTTCACTCACCACCGTTCAATCCTCTACGCCACCATGGAACCGCTCGGCATGCTCAACAAGGAGAAGCGGACAAAGCTCGCCGTTGTGGCTTATCGCCGTGCATTAGAAAACTTCGAAAAGCAGCCACATCCACGTGTGGAGAAACCCTCGATTCGCAAGATTGCTCGCCAATACCGCCTTGTGGATAGTACTCTTCGAAGACGCATTGGCGGTGCTCGATCTGACCGGTACTCCCGGAGCCAAAGGACGAAGCTGCATCCAAAGCAAGAGGAGGCTTTGGCTCGCTGGATCCTACAAATGGGAGCATGGGGCTGGCGTCCTCGTAGCAGTCACATCCGATTCATGGCTACGGAGTTGCTGCGGAAGAATGAAAGTGAGGATAAGTTAGGTAAGAACTGGGTACAGACATTCTTGTCTCGTCACCCGGAACTAGCTTCCATGTTCAGCCAGCCACGGGACAAAGAGTATCCGCTCAGGTATGACGAAGGAAAACTTACTAGCTGGTTCCAACTATATCTGGAGGTTCTCGAGCAGTACGGCTTTCAACCCGAAGATGTCTGGAATGTGGAAGAAAAAGGCTTTGCCATGGCGGCGCAAGGAGAGCTTAGGGTGATATGCTCAGAGTATGTACAGCGTGGTGAAAAAGAATGGGTCTCCCTTATCGAATGCGGATGTGCCGGCGGTGAGGTATTCAAGTCCTGGTTCATCTTTGGAGGCAAAGTACATCAGGATGCATGGATGACCGATATCCTTAAGTGATACATGGTTCTGCAAAGGGTAGCCAAAGGTTCGGTCAGTATGGCGGAGGCCCAAAGGCAGAGGTTATTATGAAAAGCCAACCAGGCTGAAATTGAAGGCTACTTTGCTTGGGGTTACAGTTCTGAGAACAACCATCGTTCTGGTATGCTGCTGGCGCCTCTAAAGCCGCAGCCAACACGCCAACGGATGAAAGCATTCATGTTTGCCGGTCCATCGCAGAGGGTCTAGCGCGCCTCGAAAAACCGGTACAGATTAGGTGTAGATATTGGCTTCGAATCGCTTAGACATCTCGCTCCTGGCGCATCAATCACCCGTGATTTCAACGCCATGGACAGCCATGCAACTGTTTGTTTCAAGAATGCAGATCTAGAAGTATAATACTTGGGGCACCAAACACAAACGACACGGCTACCCAAGGCATTCGATTTACTTCGTCTTCGTGGCCGAGTCATTACTTTCATACTCTATCTTCGTGTGATGTCACTCATCAAGGGCCACAGCAAGATTTGCAAAAGTCATTGCTAGTTCAGAGATGCTATTGTAAAGGCAAAAAAAGTGAGGAGTATTATCCGAAAGTCCAAGAGCTCAACCTCGGAACTAGTCAATAGGGTCAACATGCCAGGCGGACCCGGCAACTTCGAGTTTTTCTATTACTGGATCGAAAGTTAAAAAAAAGGCTGCAGGGAGAGCTGACGTGGAAACGAGAAAAAGCAACTGTTTGGGATACAGATGATCCTTCCTAGCTCAACGTCCAGCGCTAAATCTACCAACCAAAGACGCCGTCTTGATCCATGTTCATATCGCCAAAGCACCAGGTTCGAAATCGGCTGGCGGAGAGGGCGGACGCAGTACATGCAGTATATATAACCGACTAGTATCAACTCATGTAAAGATATCTACCCATCTACTTATCACATCAACCCTCCTTCCTCCCCTCCTCCCCTCCTCTCCCCACCATCTCTCCTTCTCCCCT
>JAABVA010001736.1_pt1 | contig 22782 bp, 16 predicted proteins | sample 5560331 | NCBI WGS metagenome assembly JAABVA01 (sample SAMN12812661, study PRJNA571458) | rock metagenome | isolation source: Antarctica rocks | place: Antarctica: Victoria Land, Mt New Zealand sud | collected 2016-01-07
CATGCACCGAGGCGCACGGGTCGAGCAAGTGCGCTTGCCCGTCAGCACTTTGTCGGCGCGGACGCCACCGTGATGGTCAGTATCCGCCTCACGTCTGCTTCACCAAACGTCAATTACGGAGTCTCCGCCCTGACGGGTCAGGGGGTGTACCCGCGGCCCCTGCAGCCGCTGCTGCCGATCTGGCTGGGCGTGGGGGGCACGCCGGAGTCGTTCGCGCGCGCCGGGATGCTGGGGCTGCCGTTGATGGTGGCCATCATCGGGGGAGACACCCATCGTTTCCGGCCGGTCGTCGACCTCTATCGGGCAGAAGGACGGCGCGCGGGCCATCCGCCGGAGCAGTTGCGGGTGGGTCTGCACTCGCCTGGCTACGTGGCCGACACGACGCAGGAGGCCATCGACGATTACTATCCCGGCTATGCCCGCACCATGACCTTGCTTGGCAAGGAGCGGGGCTGGCCCCCCGTGACACAGGCCCAGTTCGACGCGCTGCGCGGGCTACGGGGAGCCTTGCTCCTCGGAAGTCCCGACGACGTGGCCGCGAAAATCAGGCGTCACAGCGAGGCGCTGGGCGGCGTGTCCCGTGTCACGTTCCAGATGGACAACGCCGACCTGCCGCACGCGAAACTGCTGCGGTCCATCGAGTTGCTCGGCACACGCGTCGCCCCGTTGCTTGCCGAGCGTCGCGCGTGAGACGGCGTAGCGCCATGTTTACTAGACCCGAAGGGGTGGAAAGAGCGAGGCTGCGACCAGGGGCAAAGTAACGTAACAAGAGGGCGCTCAACCTTACGTTTTAGAAACAGCATCTGTAGATGGAAGCGCCGCTTTCTATCGGGGGTGGGGCACGTCACTGTATGCTGTATGTGGATCCCCGCGAACAACCGACGTGCTCAGGTAGGTGTCCCATACGGCGCGCAAGTACCGACACCGGTCGTTCCCGGCAGTTTCTCCACGCTCGGCCATTATTGTGTTAACCCATGTTTACCGTGACGGCGCGGACGAATCGTCGCCGTGCCACCCCTTCCCGTCGCCGGTCTCACGCGTGACAACGTCGGGGTGGCCCCTTCCTTCGGCTGTTTTTCGTCCAACCAAAGACGACAAGTATGTGTAAAGGGGTCCTTGACGGAGCGTGCTTTCTCCTCGACCTTGAGTCCCAGCCAATACAGCTACTTTGCCCCTGGTCGCAGCCTCGCTCTTTCCACCCCATCAGGACCATCGCCCGCGCAGGGCGAGACGTACTCAAGGGATAGCGCGCGACAGAGCATGCCACAACAACAGGGCTGGCGCCGATGCATGGATGGGAGGAATCGCGTGGATATGATACGTCTGGTGCAGTGGATCGGCTTCGTGGTTGGGGTCATCACGGTCGGCGCCGTGGTCAGCAGCATCGTCACGACCCTGGTCGTCCCGCGCCTGTTGCCCTCCAAGATTAGCTATGGGACGTGGCAGACGGTGCATCGCGCCTTCATGGTCATCACCGCCAAGCGGCCCGATTACGAGAGCAAGGACCGCGTGCTGGCCCTGCTGGGTCCGGTCTCGCTGCTGATGCTGCTGGGCAACTGGCTGCTGATGAGCTTGCTGGGCTACGCCCTCCTGTTCTGGCCGTTCATCGACGGCAGCATTGGCGATGCCCTGCGCCTGAGCGGGTCGTCGCTCGTCACCCTCGGCATCGCCTCGGACACGCACGCCGTGCCCACGGTGCTGGAGGTCATGGCCGCGGCGACGGGTCTGGTGATCGTGGCGCTGGAGATCGGGTACCTCCCCACCATCTACAGCGCCTACAACCGGCGCGAGTCGCTGGTGACGGTCCTGGCCCACCGCGCGGGAGCGCCCGATGTGCCCGTGTGGGGGCCGGAAATCCTGGCCCGGCATCACCTCGCCCAGGGGCTAGCTACCCTGCCCGCCCTCTACGCGGCCTGGGAGGGCTGGTCGGCCGACGTCGCCGAGAGCCACTCCAGCTACCCCTGGCTGATGGCCTTCCGCTCGCCTAACCCCATGCGCTCGTGGATCGTCAGCCTGCTGGCCGTGCTGGACTCGGCGGCCCTGTACCTGGCCCTGGCGCCGTCGCGCGCGCCGGCGGAGGCGCGGCAATGCCTACGTGGCGGATTCATGGGGCTGCGGGCGCTCTCGCGCATCACCGGGGGACGCTATGACGAGGACCCGCGCCCCGATGGGCCGCTGGCGCTGACCTACCAGGCGTTCGCCGAGGCCGTGGCCACGCTGGAGCGACTCGGCTTCCCGCTGGAGCGCTCGGCCGCGGAGGCTTGGCCGGACTTCCGCGGCTGGCGGGTCAACTACGAGGCGGTCTGCTACGATTTGGCCGACTACTTCGTGGCCGTGCCCGCGCCCTGGTCTGGCCCGCGCCAGCACATGAGCGAGATGTCGGTGGCCGCCGTGCTGGCCGCGCGCCCGCGTCACCGCAGTCCCCGCGACCCGGCCGGCCAGGCGGCGCTCCCGGTTCAAGCGCCGTCGGATAGCGTCGTCACCGGCGTCACCCCGCCGGAGCAGGCGCACGCCAAGACCGTGATGTCACGAGAAGATCGGTAACGTGCCACGCGATCGCTGGCTGGTTGCGGCGGCCTACGACGACGGCACGCACGTTATCATCTGTATAACATGTCACGTTGGCCGCTTACATGTCGTGATCTTTGGGAGCTATCTTGCACCCAGGCTCCCGTCACGAAGGCCGGCTGGCAAGGCTCTCGCGGTCCGCTTCGACGACATCATCGGGGGGACGGCGTAGCGCCTCGACCGGCAGGCGGCACCCGATCAGGGCGAGATCGTCAGGCACGACCGGTAGCAGCATGGTCCTTTCGTGACGTGAACCGGGGACGATCCGCGCCCCCAATTGACCGCATCGCGCTGCTCGTTGACCCTCTTCACTGCTCAGAAGAGACATTCCGTCTAGTGAAGCGGCGGAGCCCTCACTTCGTCACTGCGCCACTTATCGCCGAAGATATACCGCCATCAAGCGGTTCATAGGCGCTCTCGATGAGGCCTATTTCGCTGTGTGCACCAAAGATGGGCGAGGCCGTCATTGGCGTCGCCCACGCGAGCAGATTGTCAGCGGTCGCTCTCACCCTCATCATCCTGGCGCTATAGCTGCGCCAGTCGTGCGATCGGCCTCATCGAGAGTGCCTATGACCCATCAAGCTCGGAAGATGACAGACGCGACAGAGAAGAACCTGTGATCGTGCGCGCACGGAGACGGGACGTCGTGACGTGGTAGGCTGTGCAGGCACAGACAAAAGACGGGGCGACGGGGTGCCTACGGCTCCCTGATCGCCCCCCGTCATAACTGGACGAAATCGTACGCTAAGGCGCACAGTGCGCTGATATAGCTCACGTCATTTTCTCTTCAGGCCACGCGACGGAACGGCGAGAGGCCTGTACGGAGTGGCCGGTCTGCTCGGCGGCGGGGTGCAGGCGATGTCTCCTGCGGTAGAACCACTCCTGGCCGCGGCAGGACACGACGGTGTGCGAGACAATGCGGGGGATCACGTCCCCCGTCGCACATGTCGCGTGTCGGGCTGGTGCGCGGTCGCAGCGATCACCACGCCGTCACGTCTTCATGGACGCTGCAGGAATCTCCAGTAGAAAGCGGCGAACACCAAGACAATTCCTATATTCACTAGTACATGTTGGCTCAAATAGCTTTGCGGTATAATAAAGGGAGGAGGAGACGGCGCACGAGCGCGCCGCCGCGAAGAGGTACGGGGGATAGACATGCAGGCACGACCAATCACATTGACAGCGGACGAACGCCAGGGGTTGGAGGCCGTGGTGCGGCGGCACAAGAGCGGACAGCAGGTAGTGACACGGGCGCGCATCGTGCTGGTGGCCGGTGAGGGACGCTCCATCAGCGCGACGGTCCAGGAGGTGGGGCTGAGTCGGGAGAGCGTGCGGCTCTGGCGCGACCGCTGGACGGCGCTGCAGGACATCCCGCTGGCGGATCTAGACGTGGCGGAGCGGTTGGCCGACGCGCCGCGGCCGGGGGCACCGGCGCGGATCACGGCAGAGCAGGTCTGCCAAGTCATCGCGCTGGCCTGTGAGGCGCCGGCCACGTTGGGTCGGCCGATCAGCCAGTGGACCAACCAGGAACTCGCCGACGAAATCACGAAAAGAGGCATTGTGGACACCATCTCGCCGCGACACGCGGCGCGGGTGGTAAAAAGGGGGACCTGAAACCCCATCTGGTCCGCTATTGGCTCACGCCGAGCGACGATCCAGCCTTCGACGACAAGGTGCGCGATATCTGTACGCTCTATAAAGAAGCGCCGGAGCAGGCGGCGCGGGGAGAACGCTTCATGAGCACGGACGAACTGACCGGGTTGCGTCAGAACTCAGAATCAGTGGTGGTGGGGAGCCAACCGGTCGGGTATCCTTCTCCTTTTATAGAGTGCGTTGAGGAGGGGACGATGGGCTGCCCATACTGCCAGGGGGACACGACACAGGCGTTGGAGCGAACGACAGCGTTGGGCTATCGGCTGTTCCGCTGCCGCCCCTGCCGGCGCACCTTCAATGAGCGCACGGGCACGCCCTTCAACCACCTGCAGGTGCCCACCGACATTGCGTTGCTCGTCGTGCTGTGGCGGTTGCGGTACAAACTCAGCCTGCGGGACTTGGCCGAGATGTTCCTCACGCGCGGCTTCACCTTTACCCACGAGACCGTCCGGGAATGGGAGGAGCGCTTCGCCCCGCTCCTGGCGGAGCGCTTGCGCGCCAAGCGACGGGGCAAAGCAGGGGTGAAGTGGCACGGCGACGAGACCTATGTGAAGGTGGACGGACGGTGGTGCTATCTGTATCGCGCCATCGACGCCGACGGTGCCCTCGTCGACTCGATGCTGAGCGAGACGCGGGACATGGCGGCCGCCAAGCGTTTCTTCCAGCGGGCGCGCACCGTCGTCGGCCACGCGCCGGAGAAGGTGACGACAGACGGGCACGATGCCTATCCGCGCGCCATCCGCGAGACACTCGGCCCGGACGTGCGCCACCGGACCAGCCGCTACATGAACAATCACATCGAGCAAGATCACCGGGGCATCAAACAGCGGTACTATCCCATGCGCGGCTTCGGCTCGTTCGAGGCAGCATCGCGCTTCTGCACGGCTCACGACGAGTTGCGCGACCATTTCCGCTCCCGCCAGCACCTGAACGAGACGGTCTCCTTGGCCGATCAGCGTCGCCTGTTCCAAGACCGCTGGGGCGAGGTGTGCACGGTGATGCAGGCGGCGTAGGCGCGATCCGGCGAGCAAAACCGCAGGCTGACGCGCGCAAAAACCCAATTGCGTTCCGAGTCCTGACGCATCCCCCACACGGAGCGGCGGACGACCGCGATCGCATCACTGAAGGTCGGCTCCTGCTTATGGTACCAGGCCGCCCCCTTGACGAGGGGCGTGCCGCGCGTCTAGTGCGCGTGCGCAACCAAGGTGACAAAGGAAAACAAGCCGATTTACGGTCAGAATGCGCTCCCGCGAGGTGGCGCAGCGCCGTATCCTGGCAGGCCAATGCGAGGTGCGACGTACCATCTTATCTGCGCGCATTGTAGCGCTGAAGACGCCCTTCCGATGGGCAAAACAGGCTCGAAACAGGCCAAATAACTCTAAATAACTCACAACAGGCGTTTAAGCGTTCGGCAATATGTTATATTTAACGCATCACCATCGGCACGGTAATATGTTATATTTAACGTATTACCGTGCCGATGGTAGACGGGGCCGCAGGGCAGCCCCCTCCGCCACCGACTTTGGATTAGGGCCTGACCGTCTAGCACTGTGACCAACAACTCGGAGCAGGATTAGTTTGGACGCCGCAAAAGTACCTCAGTTCAAAGAGGGACGCTATTGCTAGACCAAGCGTGTGATTGGAGCATACCGAGAAATGCGAAACCAAACGCAAAGCGGAACGATGCGGCTGTCGCAGCTTGAGAGCAGCAGTCTGAGAGACCGCGCACATGCAGCCATCCGAGCTAGCATTTCTACAGGTGAATTAGAAGCCGACACCATTCACCCTGTCTCATTCCTCACAGCACGACTGGGCGTTTCTGCGACGCCGGTCCGCGAAGCACTACTTGATCTTGCAAATGAAGGATTGGTTGAAGTACTTCGAAATCGGGGTTTCCGGATTCCGACACTGACCGAACAGGACCTGGACGAAATCTTCCAACTGCGCCTGATGCTGGAGGTGCCAGCACTAGTCCAAATATGCAGGAAGCTGACTGACGAGCAAATCGAGGAGTTATCACGATACGTCGAAGACCTAGAAGACTGCGCCCGAACAGGGAACATAGCAGGGTTTCTTGAAACGGATCGCGTCTTCCACACGCGGTTGCTTGAGACCCAGGGTAACCGGCGTCTTGTTACCATTGTCAGCAGGCTTCGTGACCATGCACGGCTTCATGGATTGCCAGGGTTGGCTATGTCTGGGAAGTTGGTTGCCTCTGCTCAAGAGCACAGGCATATCCTCAATGCCGTTGTTGCAGGTGATGCCACAGAGTGCGAGAAATGGATGATCAAGCATCTGGAACATACCCGTGGTATTTGGGCCGGGCGCGAAGAGGATTAAAGCTGGATCCAGTTTGGGTTAGTGACTGGCCTGCACACAATCCTCTCGCTACCAACGTATTACGGCTGGTCACGGCCTCGTTAGTCGGTTAGCGACAAATCACACATTGTTTTTCCGGCCACTTCCTCTATCACCACGTTGGCTCAGGGTTCTAAGATGTATCCAAATGCTACTTTTGCACTGCGGGGGCCCCCTCGACAGAGAAGCAACGAACACCATCACTGGGTCATGATAGGGCGACCTGGCGGGGCTTATGTGTTGCTCTGCCGCACACAAATCCATGCCGTCGCGGTTCAAGCTGGTTAGTTGGCTGGATCGATCCTAACGCCGTCTCAGATTAGGCGCTTACGAGTGACATTGATCGCAAAATGCGCACGAGTTTGGTTTCGGCTCTGCCGAGTTAGGGAGGAAAACAGTAGGATGTTTAAAGCGCCTTTAGCCTCGTGGAAATTAGCCGTTCCGGCTGCCACGATCGCAGCATGCCTGAGCACCATGTGGCCCGTTGCTAGTAGTGCGCGTTCAGTCCCATCACATTCCAGCGCACGCGCGCCTTTAGTCGTCGACATTGCCCAAGCTCCCGCGACGCTTGACCCTGCCAATGCCGCAGGTCTGAGCGATGTCGCGATTCTCTACAATACCTATGTTCGGCTCACACAATACGGAAGCAAGCCCGGCCCCGATGGGACAACCCAGATCGATCCATCGCACATTGTCCCGTATTTTGCCAAGAGCATCCACGTCAGCAAGAACGGTCTTGTCTATACGTTTGATTTGCCCAAAGGCGCAACATTCCCGGATGGCAAGCCTGAAGATGCGGCGGCGGTGAAATACTCCTTCGATCGCCTCATTGGTCTGGGCTTGGTCGGCCAGTACTTCCTAGAAGACGGCATATACACGCCGCCTCTAGTCCAAGGTATTGCGACGCCCACCTCAACCACTGTGGTTATTAGACTCAGTCAGCCTGACGCTAATTTCCTGCAGGACCTTGCGCAGGGCGCTTGCTCGATTGTGGAACCCAGCGTGGTCCAGGCCCATGGGGGCTACCAACACGGCAAGATCAATACCTGGATGGCTAGTCACGTAGCCGGTTCCGGACCATTCCTGTTACAGTCGTATCAACCCAACAGCCAAGCGGTATTGATCGCTAATCCACACTTCTCTGGGACGGCACCAGCGTCGTCTAAGATCATCGTCAACTTCATCAATTCCGACGCGACGCTCTTGCTGCAGGCTCGGTCAGGCAGCGCGGACGTTACGCTGGGGATGAGCAAGCAATCCGTCCACAGTCTCACTGGCAACCAAAATGTTCGCATCATTGCCAATACCACAACAGACTCGGAGCAGATTGGCCTGCCGAACTCGCGTCCTCCGTTTAACAACGTGAAGTTGCGCGAGGCACTAACCTATGCCGTTCCCTACCAGCAGATCCTCGATAAGGTAGCCTACGGCTACGGCAGCCTGTTCTACGGTCCCTTTCCGCCCGCCTTGCCCGCGTTCAATCGTCGGCTCGAACAGCCTCGCCCATTTGATTTGACGCGAGCCCAGGCCCTGGTGAAAAGTTCTGGCGTCGCTACGCCTCTCACGGTCAGTATGGACATTCCCGAGGGGAATCCTATTGAGGAGCAGATTGCGACCATCGTGCAAGGGATTTGGCGCGAACTTGGAATCAACGTCGTTATCCAAAGGCTGTCGGAATCGGATTATACCAATGCCATTGAGTCGCATAAAGCACAATCGTACATTCGATATGACGGACCAGGTGTGATTGACGCCGGCTACTTCCTGGCCTACGACCTACCCTGCAAGATTAGCTTTAACCTTACTGAGGTGTGCATCCCGCAAGCCGAGAAACTCCTCGGGATGGCCCGGCGGACTGTCAACCAAGCTAAGCGCCAGTCGTTATATGACCAGATCACGCGCCTATGGGTAGCCGACTCGCCCAAAATCCAGGTCTACGCCGACAAATACACCGCTGTGATTGGTAAGAACGTCAAGGGATACCATTACTCTCACCTCCTGGATCTGCGCACTTGGTCCAAGTAAGGACGTAGGACCAGGGTGGGCGCCATCAATTGCTCGTCGGTGAACGCACGGATGCGGGCATGGATGACCAATTGATGGGGACCACGCCGCAGCATCCTACAATGGGTAGTTAGAAAGGTAATGCGCTCATGACTACACGCTTTGGTGTCGACGTAGGCGGGACATTCACGGATCTGATCTTCTACGACGACACGACCGGTGAAGTACGGGTTGCCAAGGAACCAACGACACCCGCAGCGCCTGAGGAAGGTGTGATCAACGCCGTGTCTGCGGCGGTGCCGGAGAGCCAAATTGACTCCGTAGAGTTCTTCTTGCATGGGACGACTGTTGGGCTTAACGCTCTGCTGGAACGCAAGGGCGCTACCATCGGCTTGCTAGCCACCCGCGGTTTCCGCGACATCCTGGAGATCCGCCGTGGCGACCGCGACGAGATGTACAACCTGTTCTGGAAACAGCCGCCGCCATTGGTGCCCCGACGGCTACGGCTACCCGTGACGGAGCGTATCCGCGCTGACGGCACCGTGCACACCGCGCTCGACGCAGAGGACATCCGGAAGGCTGTCGCTGTCTTTCTCGACGAGGATGTCGCCTGCGTCGCCGTGGCGTTCATGAATGCCTATGCCAACCCGGCCCATGAGCTTGCTGCTGAGCAGGCGCTTCGCCGGTTCGGCTACACGGGCGAGGTGTCGCTCTCCCATCAGATTTCGGGTGAGTACCGCGAGTACGAGCGCACCTGCACGACGGTCATCGACGCGTACGTGCGTCCACGAGTCACACACTATATCGGCCGTCTCGAGAAACGCTTGCGTGAAGCCACATTCAATGGTGAGATGCTGTTAACACGCTCGGGTGGTGGAGCTCTTACCTTTGATGAGGGCAAGACCCGTCCAGTCGAGACGATTCTCTCAGGCCCAGTAGCCGGAGCCGAGGGAACGGCTGAGTTGGCGCGCACGATGGGCTTGGGCGATGTCATCGCTGCGGATGTCGGAGGTACCAGCTTCGACACATGTCTCATCGTCGGCGGCCGCCCCCAAGTCATGTACGAGGGACGAGTAGCTGGCTTGCCTGTGCAAACTCCGTGGGTGGACGTGCGCTCTATCGGCGCTGGAGGTGGCTCCATCGCGTACGTCGACGTCGGTGGATTGCTGCGTGTGGGTCCCCGCAGTGCCGGATCGATGCCGGGCCCCGCAGCATACGGGCGCGGGGGACAGGAGCCGACGGTCACCGACGCAGCCTGTGTATTGGGTATGCTGGCGGAAGGCGATCTCGCTGGCGGGGTGCGACTGGACGTGGAGAAGGCCCGCGCAGTGCTTGCTCCATTGGCCGAGCGTCTGCAGTTTACGGTCGAAGATGTCGCGCGCGGCGTCCTGACGATTGTCAATGCCAATATGGCCAACGCCATACGTGAGGTTACCATCGAGCAGGGACATGATCCCCGACGGACGACTCTCGTGGCGTTCGGTGGAGCAGGGCCTCTATTTGGCACACTCCTGGCACGAGAACTGGAGATCCGGCAGGTCGTTGTCCCCCCGTACGCCGGCAACTTCTCTGCGTGGGGACTTCTGGGCGCCGACCTAACTCAGACGTCGGCACGAACGCGCATTATGCCGCTCACGACGGATACCCTGGTCGATGTTAACCACATCCTCTCCGATCTCTTCGCTACCCTGGCCTCACGCTCCGATTCCACGCCTGGGCGTGCTGCTCACAGGAGGGAGGTCGCCCTCGACATGCGTTACGCCGGGCAGGAGCACAGCCTGACCGTTGATGTCGATGCGAATAACGACGGACAGCTTACCGGAGATATAGCGACCATCCGCGAGCGATTCACAAAGGAATACGAGCGGACTTTTGGACATGCTATGGACGATGTCGCCGATGAAATCGTGGCCATTCGCGCGACCCTGCGCACGCCACTGCCGCGCCGTGCGCAGGAGCATGCGGTGCCGTTAGCCACGCCACGGTCAACCGTCAAGCGCACGTTCGAGGCGTTTTCCTTCACCGAGGGCCGTGTACTGCCTTTCCAGGTCGTGGAACGGGCTACGCTCGAACACGAGAGCAGTCTAAACGGTCCCGCGATTATCGCCGAAGACACGACGACGACGTACCTGGACGCCGGGTTCCGCGCCGTTGTCGCGCCCATGGGTGCTTTACTCATCACGGACATGCAGGAGGCTTTATGATCCGCCACGATCCTGTCGTCTATAAGGCTAGCGCAGGCACGTCGACCAGAGCCGTTGACGCCGATCCGATTACCACGGAGGTGATCCGTCACGGTCTCAACTCCGTGGCCAATCAGATGAAGCGTGCACTGATACGCACGGCTTTCTCGCCAATCATCTACGAAGTGCTCGACTTCGCCGTGGCCATCTATGACCGCCAGATGCGCCTGCTGGCTCAGGCGCCAAGCCTCCCTATGTTCATGGGTACGATGAACTTCTGCGTGGAGGCTGCGGTCGCGGCCATCGGTGGCGAAGAAGCTCTCGAGCCCGGTGACATCCTGCTGTATAACTTTCCGTATGGGACCGGCTCACACCCGCAGGATGCTGCGGTCGTCATGCCTGCTTTCCTATCCGACGGTGAATTGATCGGCTACAGTACGATTAAGGGACATTGGCTCGACATCGGTGGTAAGGAACCTTACTCAACTGATACTGTTGACGTGTTCCAGGAGGGAACTATCTTTCCCGGCGTCAAGCTGTATCGTCGAGGCGAGTTGGTTTCCGATATCTACCGGATGGCCATCGCTAATTCGCGTGTCCCGAAGATGGTCGCGGGGGATATTAACGCCGAGGTTGTTGGCGTACGGACGGCGACAGCGGGCTTGGTCCGTCTCGTCGAACGCCACGGCCGGGACGTATTCCGTGATTCGGTGGAGCGCATGTTCAACCATGGCGAAGCAGTGGTGCGGAGCTACTTTGAACGTATCCCCGACGGACGCTACGTGGGCCATGGAGAGATGGACAATAACGGGCTGGACAACGTACCTGTGCCGTTCGAGGTTGTGCTCGAGGTGAACGGCTCGACGGTGCGCTTGGACTATTCGACGGCGCCGGACGCGCATCCGGGTCCGATCAACTGTCCGCTCCCCTCGACCGTCTCGGCCAGTCGCATCGCTATTACGATGCTGGCCGGTGGCGGCGAGGCCCCTAACGAGGGGCAGTTCCGACCGATCGAGGTCGTCACGCGCCCCGGTTCGATGTTTCATCCACTACCACCGTCGCCGTGTTTTCTCTATGGCTGGCCCGCAATGCAGGCGATTGAAGTCATTTACAATGCCGTATCCAAGGCCTTGCCGCAAGCCGTTCCTGCCTGCAGCGGTGGAGACATTTGCTCGCTTGTGTGGTGGGGGGTGCGTGACGCAACGGGTGAGCCGTGGGCTGATGGTTCGCCGCATCCAGTCGGCCAAGGGGCACATCATAGAGGCGATGGGGCCAGCAGTCTGCTTCATGTCGCGGAGGCCGCGACCCGTTTCTCTCCTGCGGAGGTGTGGGAGGCGAAGAATCCCTGGCTCATCGAGAAGATCGAACTGTCCAGTGACTCGGGCGGCCCAGGCGAACACCAGGGCGGACTCGGTGTCGACATGCACTTCCATATGCTGGAAGATGCGTGGGTCACAGCGGCACTGGAGCGGACAAGAAATGCCCCTTGGGGGCTTCAGGGTGGGTGTGAGGGCCGACCCAATAGTGCTGAACTCCGCCACAGCGACGGCACCAGCAGATCGTTCGGTAAAGCCACGCGCATGAAGGTACCTGCTGGTACAACACTGGCCCTGCATACCGGAGGCGGTGGCGGCTATGGGCCTCCAGAGTTGCGCGATCCTACGCAAGTCCATGCCGACATTCGGGAGGGCTACATTAGCAATGAGTTCGCTCAACAGCACTACCCGCATGCGTTCACAGCAGCGGGCGACGCTCAGAAGCTAGACCGGGGTGGAGCCTTGGGGCCAAGGGGTGGCGACGATGGTCGCGGCCGCTAGAGCATCTGTGTCGCGGGGCCGGTTTGGCGCCGGCTTGAGCGCAGCACGCTACGGCCTCGAGTTCGTGGTGCGGGACCGCGTCCTGGCCGCGGCATCACTCATGCTGGGACTGCTGATCCTCTGTGCTGCCTTTGGCCCACTCGTGTGGACCCAAAATCCACTGGGCCTCGATGTCGGCAATGCGTTGGCGTCGCCATCGTGGACGCATCCCATGGGCACTGACAGCGTCGGGCGCGACATCTTCGCACGCTTTAATGCGGGAGCCAGCATCTCGCTGACGACGGGTGCAGTGGTTGCTCTCGTCGGCGCTGTCTTCGGGAGCCTTATCGGTATCGTGGCTGGGGTTGTGGGTGGCTGGATTGACGTGGTGCTCATGCGCGTGATGGACGCCGTCCTCGCGTTTCCACCGTTAATTCTGGCTATGGCCGTGACGATCGGGCTCGGCCCAGGTATCGTCACGGCCGCTATTGGGATCACACTGACCTCAGTTCCTTTTTATGCCCGCTTGCTGCGCAGCGAGGCGCTCCGTATCCGTTCCCTCCCGTTCATCGAAGCAGCATATGCGCTGGGCGCTAACCGCCGACGCATTGTCCTGCGCCACGTCGTACCGCACCTAACCGCGACACTGTTCATCCAGGCGGCCGCAGTGTTCGGCTACGCTATTCTCAGCCTGGCAGCGCTTGGGTTCGTAGGCTTAGGTGCACAGGTGCCCACTCCAGAGTGGGGCTCCATGATTACTGACGGTCTCCAGTACACTCTGACGGGTCAGTGGTGGATAGGGGTCTTCCCGGGCCTCGGGCTCTTGCTCGCTGTCACGGCGACCAGCCTGATCGCCGACCGTATGCGAGACATCCTGGATCCGCGAGGACACTATGCACAACTCTAGAGGTGAGGATACGCTGTGATACGTCAATTTGTGTCCAAGGTGATTGGCTCTCTGGCGACGATCATCGGCGCCTCCATTGTGACGTTTATCCTACTACGTCTGCTTCCGGGCAACCCGGCGCGTCTGGTAGCGGGGCCGCTGGCGTCAGCACAGGCGCTCGCCGCAGTTGAGGATCAAATGGGGCTGCACAAACCAATCGTCGCCCAATACCTCACCTATATGTCCAGCTTCGTGCGCGGTGACTGGGGTTTCTCCTACAGCGCGGGGCAGGCCGTCACGACGCAGATCGGCAGTCGTTTGCCGGCCAGCATCGAGTTAGGGCTGTATGCGTTTCTGCTTGCGTTCCTCGCCGCTCTGCTCCTGGCCTTGCTATCGACGTACCGACGCCGCCCCGTGGTCGATGGAACCGTACGTGGCCTGGCCTTTTTCGGCCTGAGCATGCCGCCCTTTTGGTTTGGGTTACTAGTCCTCCTACTCTTCTCTAGCGCGCTTGGCGTGCTGCCAGGGCCGGAGGGACGGCTAAGTGTGAACGATGCAATACCTCACACCATTACGGGTCTCTACACGATCGATGCCCTACTGACGGGTCACCTCGGTACGTTCTTCGACGCCATCAAACATCTAATCCTGCCAGCTGTCACACTGGGGCTAGCTCCTTTCGCCTACCTGGTGCGGCTGCTGCGTGCCAATCTCCTAGAGGTGTCGCGCGAGCCGTTCATCGTCGTCGTACGCAGCAAGGGCATTGGCCGCTTCGTAGCTTTTGCTCGCCATGCCCTTCCGAATGCGTTCTTGCCCACGCTAACCGCTGCCGGGTTGATCCTAGCGCAACTCCTTGGTGGCAGCGTGCTCGTGGAGAAGGTCTTCAACTGGCCGGGAATCGGCGCACTCGTCGCGGACGCGATTGTGCGGCAGGATTACGCGGTGGTGCAAACGTTCATTTTGCTCAGCGCGTGCGCTTACGTCCTGGTCAACCTCGCCGTCGATCTCCTCTACGGCATCATCGATCCCCGTGTACGTATCTCGGCGCGAGCGTGAGGGTAAGGGTATAGATGATGGAGCACAATGTGAAAGGACGGAGCATGACCTCGTTACTGTCCACCTCTTTATCTGCTACCAATTCTCCTGCCGACGATATCGTGTTACGGGTCGAGAACTTGCGGACGGAGTTTGTGACACGCAACGCCGTGGTCACCGCCGTGCGCGACGTCAGCTTCGACGTCAGACGTGGACAGAAACTGGGCATCGTCGGCGAGTCGGGTTCAGGCAAGTCGACGATCGCGCTCTCCATCCTGGGGCTTATCGACCCGCCGGGGCGGGTGACCGCGGGAAGTGTCTGGCTCAACGGCCAGCTCTTGCCTTTGGGCGATGATCGTCGCATGCAGCAGGTCCGGGGCAAGAACATCTCCCTGATTTTCCAGGATCCGATGACGGCGCTGGACCCCGTCAAGACAATCGGAGCCCAAATCGCCGAGGGCATTCTCCGTCACCATCGCCGGCTAGGCCGTCGCGCCGCGTACGCCCGAACAACCGAGCTGCTGCGCGACGTGGAGATATCCCAGCCAGAACGCCGGCTCAACGAGTATCCGCACCAATACTCGGGCGGTATGCGGCAACGCATCATGATTGCGATCGCCTTAGCCAATGAACCGGACGTGATTATTGCCGATGAACCCACCACAGCCCTTGACGTGGTCACGCAGGCGCAGGTGCTTGACCTGCTTGACCGGCTCGTGACCGAACACCACACAGCCGTCATCCTGATCACGCACAACCTTGGCATTGTGGCCGAGTTCTGCGACGTGGTGCACGTCATGTACGCAGGCCGTCTGGTGGAACAAGCCAGTGTCGCGGACATCTTTGCCCGACCGACCCATCCATATACAGAGGCCCTCTTGAAGTCGGTGCCCCGACCCGATCAGCTCGTGCGCGGCCCGCTGCCGACGATACCCGGTTCCCCGCCCAACCTGGCCACCCTGCCAGCGGGCTGTTCTTTCGAACCACGCTGCCCGCTCGGCCATGGGCGGGAGGTATGCATGACACAGTCGCCACTACCCACGGCGGTGGGCGATCCGGACCGTACGATCATTGCTGAGTGCCACTTCGCACGGGATCGTTTCGAGGGCGCATGCCCTACGCAGGAAGCATTGGTGCCAGGATGAACGATACGAGCGAGGTAATAGCGCCAGTGGCCGGACTGCGGGCGAACTATCAGCAGTCCTTACTCTCGGTCCAAGGATTGCATAAAACATTCACCATGTCCGGCGCGGGTATGTTTGACCGCAAGCCGCACCTGCGGCTTGCGGTTGATGATGTGTCCTTCGACGTGGCCCGTGGAGAGACATTCGGCTTGGTTGGCGAGTCTGGGTGCGGGAAATCAACGGTCGCCCGGTGTGTCCTTCGCCTGCTCACGCCGAGCGGTGGACACGTCCACTTTGACGGTATCGACCTCGGACAGTTGCGCGAAAACGAGATCCAGCGGCTTCGGCGTCGCATGCAGATCGTGTTTCAGGACCCGTATACCTCGCTCGACCCGCGCATGTCGGCCGAAGCGATCGTGGACGAGCCGTTGGTGATCCATGGCGTCCGTGACCGGAGCGAGCGGGTCGAGCGCGTGCGCGAGATGCTAGAACTAGTGGGCATCATCCCTGAGCAGGCGCGGCGGCGGCCGCATGAGTTCTCGGGTGGCCAGCGCCAGCGCATCGGTTTGGCGCGGGCCCTAGTGCTGCATCCAGAGTTCGTGGTTCTTGATGAACCTATCTCGGCCCTAGATGTCTCTATCCAGGCGCAAGTGCTCAACTTGCTGCGGAGCCTACAAGAACGCCTCAACCTGACCTATCTGTTCATCGTGCATGACCTAACCATCGCCGAGTATTTCTGTGACCGTTTGGCCGTCCTATATCTCGGCGCTGTGATGGAGTTAGGAAGCCGCGAGGCGCTCTTTCGTACACCACTCCACCCCTATACCAATGTGCTATTATCCGCCGTACCAATCCCTGATCCCACGCGCGAACGCCGACGCACATATATGATGGTCAAAGGTGAGATTGCCGCTCGCACGGGCAGGGAAGAACCCGGCTGTCGATTTCGCTCACGCTGTCCGGTGGGCCACAATCGCGACGTGTGCGCGGCAGTCGAACCACCGTTGCAAGAGAAGATACCTGGGCACTGGGTGGCCTGCCATTTCGCAGGCGAACTCCCGAGCAAGAGCGTACAGACAGCCGGGCCCACATGAGGACATGCAGGTAGAGAGGATGCGGTGACGCGCTGCGGTGATCACGAGAGTGAGTGGTTCCGGACGCATCAGGATCGCGACAGACGAGGCCGGTAATGAGTGGGAGCAGCCTGAGGATGAGCGTGCAGGAGGAACAATGATAGCGGACGAATCTTTCGATCCAATTTCACTCGAGATCATGTGGAGCCGGCTAATCAGCATCGCGGATGAAATGTGGTTGACGGTGCTCCGCACCGCAGTCTCTACGGTTATCGGCGCTGCCCATGACTTCGGTTGTGAGATCATGGATGCGGGAGGAAATTCGCTCGCACATGCACAGCGGAGCATGCCGGTCTTTAATCTGGTGATGTCAACCGCTACCCGTGCCGTGATAACGCATTATCCCCTCGAAGCTATGCGTGATGGCGACGTTTTCATCACAAACGATCCATGGGCCTGCGCCGGGCACCTTGACGATATTACCGTCGTCACGCCGGTGTTCCGACGAGCGCGCGTCGTGGCGTTCCTAACAACGATGGCTCATGCCACCAGTGTCGGCGGATCCCTCGCGGCAGGGAAGGTGCAGGACCTGTATGAAGAGGGGTTGTTCATTCCAATCTGTACTCTTTATGAGGCTGGGGCCGCAAACCAGACTACGCTCGCCTTTATCCGGAATAACGTCCGTACACCCGAGATGGTGCTAACGGACATTGAAGCGCAGGTAACAGCGAACACACTCGGTGCGGAGCGACTCCAAGCATTCCTGGCCGAATATGAGCTGGACGACTTCGAGGCGCTGGCGCAGACCATACAGGAACGGGCTGAGCGAGCGATGCGCAACGCGATCCAGGCGATCCCAAATGGTGTTTACTGCAATGAGATCGAGACAGATGGTCACGGCCCGGATGAGCCCGTATGTCTGCGGTGCCGCATTCAGGTGGACGACGATCTGATCGTCGTTGATTACACGGGAAGTGATGCGCAGCGCATGGACGGCGGTATCAATTGCACCTTGGCCTATACGACAGGGCACACTATCTACCCGCTCAAATGCTTGTTGGCTCCGAGCGTTCCGAACAACGAGGGCACGTTTCGGCCCATCACAATCATCGCTCCGCAAGGAAGCATCCTTAACTGCACCAGCCCGGTGTCGGTCAACGACCGTACGAAGACGGGGTGGCATATCCATCCTCTCCTCTTCGGTGCCCTAGCTCAGGCATTACCGGATCGGGTCCAGGCGGGAAACGGGCTCATGTTCGCACTCAATGCGTATGGCCAGAGTGCCGAGGGTCAAACCTTCAATGCCCATTTCTTCTCAGGAGGGGGACGAGGTGCAAGTCGGGGACGGGATGGTATCGGGCGCAACTGCTTTCCCTCGAGCGCGCGAAACGTATCAATCGAAGTTTTCGAATCGCGTGCGCCGATCTTGGTCAGACAGCGCGCGCTACGCCCTAACTCGGCTGGCGGCGGGCAGTGGCGGGGCGCTTTCGGCCAGGAGATTACCATGAGCCGTCTTCCCGGTTTCTCACAACCCGTCCACTGCTCTTTCCGCCCCGACCGCTTGCGCCACGCTCCCGATGGACTAGCGGGGGGACAGAATGGACCGCTGACCGACGTTCTTCTCAACGGCGAGCGTCTGGCCGATGAGGTCGTGCAAGCCGGTCACGTCGTGCTGGAGCGAGAGGAGGATTGGCTGACCGTACGGCTGCCTGGTGGAGCAGGGTTCGACGATCCGGCATATCGCGATCCGGCCGCGTTAGAAGCTGACGTTCGCTCAGCTCTAATGGCGCCTGATGCCGTGTGACGTATGTCCCCACCACTTTTGGTGATAGATAGTCGCACCTAAATACTCGACATAATTTCAATACATGTGGCAGTTGAAGTATGGGGCAGTCAAACCGCCTAGCAACGGGAGTGCCTTGTGAGGAGAAGTAAGGACCATGGCGCGCTACGCCTTGAGTTTCGACATCGGTGGAACCTTCACGGATTTTGTTCTCTATGAACTGGGAAGCAAAAAGGTGCTCGCCTATCACAAAGTCCTGACAACCGCGCGGGAACCGGCGATAGGTGTCCTGGAGGGTTGGCGTGAGCTGATCCCAAAATACCAACTTGCCACGTCGGACATCGTGTTGGCAGTACACAGCACAACGTTGGTCACCAATGCGATTATCGAGCGGCGTGGCGCGACTGTCGGGCTGTTGACGACACGGGGTTGTCGCGATGTGCTGGAGATTGGCAGCGAACAACTCTATGATATCTACGATCTTTTTGCGACGTATCCAAGCCCGCTGATCTCTAGAGAGCGGCGCGTTGAGATCGGCGAGCGCATGGCTTCTGATGGGACAATTATCGAACCACTCGACGTCGACGAAGTTATTGCCGCCACATGTGAACTCGTCGCCGCGGGAGTAGAGGCCATTGCCGTTTCCTTTCTTCACGCTTATAAGAATCCGTGCCATGAGGAGTTAGCCGCGGAGGTGATCAAGGGCGCTTTCCCGGACCTCGACATCTCGCTGTCGTCGCGCGTAGCGCCGCTCATAGGCGAGTATGAGCGGACCTCTACTGTTGCTGCCGATGCGTATGTGAAGCCCAAGGTACGGCACTACCTCCACGACCTCATCGGCCGGTTGCACGACCTTGGCTTTGACAATGAACTGAACGTGATGTTGTCATCGGGCGGCACGACCTCAGCGGCTATAGCTGCCGAGTATCCAATCCGCCTCCTCGAATCGGGGCCGGCCGCTGGCGCGCTGGCAGGGAGTTTCTACAGCCAGCTCGCGGGTTACGCGGAGGTCGTGGCGCTCGATATGGGTGGTACGACCGCCAAGCTATGTCTAATCGAGGGTGGACAACCCGAAGTCACCCAGATGTTCGAAGTAGACAGGATGCATCGTTTCAAGCCGGGAAGTGGTCTGCCGGTGGTCGTACCGGCTGTCAATTTGGTCGAGATCGGCGCGGGTGGAGGGAGCATCGCCTGGGTCAACAATCTTGGATTGCTTAAGGTAGGCCCGCAGAGCGCGGAGTCGGATCCTGGACCGGCGTGCTATGGTCGTGGCGGGAGTGAACCCACTGTCACCGACGCCAATCTGATTCTCGGTTATCTCAACCCTGACTATTTTCTAGGAGGTCGGCTGCCACTAGACAGTGGTGCTGCCGCGCGGGCTGTTGAGTTCTCGATCGCCAAGACATTGCATCTTGATCTTGTCGCGGCAGCATGGGGGATCCACAGCGTCGTCAACGAAAATATGGCGGCGGCAGCGCGTCTGCACATCCTCGAACGGAATCGTGATCCACGAGATTTCGCGCTGTTTATATCAGGCGGCGCTGCTCCAGCTCATGCTGCCGCTGTCGCACGGTTGATCGCGGTGCGCACGCTGATCTTCCCGCTTGGCACCGGTGTAGCATCGGCGACAGGCGCGCTTGTTGCGCCACTATCCTTCGCCTACACGCGCACGTATTTGACAGACCTTGACAAGGCCGCCACTGGCCCAATCTCACAACTCTATGAACACATGGAGAAAGAAGCGCGGCAAGCCGTGTTGGCAACAGGTGTCGCCACAGCGTCAGTCTCTGTGCGTCGCTCGGTCGATCTTCGCTATGCCGGACAGTATCACGAGCTGGAAGTGCCGATACCGGATAACGGTCTCACGGACGGTTGGCAGCAACAACTTCGAGGGATGTTTGTGTCGCGCTACCGGCAGCGATATGGCCGGACAATTGATGGGCTGCCGATCGAGGCCGTGCATTGGAAGACCGTTGCGGAAGGAGGTGAGGCACGGATCTCGATCGCGCCAGAGCCTCTATCAAACGCCGAGCCCACCATTGCCGTGAAGGCAAGACGGCTGGTCTACTTCCCAAAGCCAGAGCCAGGTTACATTCAGTGTCCTGTCTACGATCGCTACCACCTGGAGCCCGGAGCACATCTTAGCGGGCCAGCTATCATTGAGGAACGGGAGGCAACCGTTGTGCTGTGGCCCGGCGACGAAGCGCGGGTCGACGAATATCGCAGCCTCATCGTGACCCTACCGGAGGAATAGTAATGGCGCTCGACACGTTACGTTCGATTCAATCTCCCTGGAGACTATGTGGAGTCGATTAATCAGCTTGCCACTCCTATACGAGGAGGCAGATCATACCTTAACAGTGGCTACACGTGATGAGTGATGTGGTCGTTATCGGAGGCGGCGTGAGCGGCGTGTTCATTGCCCATGATCTGGCAATGCGGGGCGCGACGGTCACTGTGATCGAGAGTGCAACAGTTGGGTCGGCGGCGTCCTACGGCAATGCGGGACTTATCGTCCCCAGCTACAGCGTCCCGATGGCTAATCCTGCGTCGATCATGATGGGACTGAAGTCCTTGGCCAATAAGGAGGACGCGCTTAAGATCGCTCTCCGACTGGAGCCGGCCTATTAGGAGGACGCGCTTAATACTACAACGTTAGGTGGTCAAGATGAATCGAGAAGGCGGCGGAGGACACGTTTGCGATGGGAGCGGTGCGCGTTGTGGTTCTGACGCTGGGTATAGCGCAGCAAGGCGAGCGCCCGCTGCGGGGTCAGCGTGGGCAGGGGTAGCACGACCTGGAGCAGGGCGCGCACCTGGGGCACGGTGACGGCCGGACTTTTTTTCCCCCAGGCGCAGGCGCGCCTGGACGAGGAAGTGATGCGCCAGGAAACTCAAGGTGATGTGATGGTGCCAGCCGACCCAGCCCCGCACCTCGTAGTGGTCGAGGCCGACCTCGCCTTTGCACTCCTCAATGCCCCGCTCCACCGGCCAGCGCGCCGCACTGCGCTGGGCCAGTGTCTCCTCCGCCGCAGGGAGGTCGGCCGGGGCGTTGGAGAGGAAGGCTTTGAGCTCCCCGTCGGGGTCGAGGCCACGGCGCAGGACCACCCAGACGTCGGGCCGGGGAGCCGGTCGCGCACGGCCACCGCGCGCACAGGCGACCTCAGCCACCAGTGGCCCCTTGGCCCCCTCGCTCAGGAGGTGGCGCCGCCAGGCCGTCGGCGGCAGGGTGGCGGCTAGCGCACGGACCTCGACCGGCGCGGGGGCTACGGCGTCCACGCGCACCCGCGTGTGGGGACGCCCCTGCCCCGTCCCCGCTGGCACACCGGTTGGGGGCGCTCCCGCCAGACACGCGTGGTGTGCGGGACCTCAGCCATATACCACAAATCCTCCGCCGCGAGGCGGTCAAGCAGGGCCGTGTCCCGCCCGAACCCCTCGTCGCACACCGCCCAGCGGGCCGGCAGGTTTCCCCGCGCGCGCAGCCCCGCCACCATCTCCCCCGCCAGCTCCGGGTGCGTGCGGAACGTCACGTCGGAGGGCACGCCGCACCGGGCGCGCCGACCCGCGTACGCCCTGGTGAACCACAGCTCGGGCAGGTAGAGCCGGCGGTCCACCAGGGTGTAGCCGCGCGGGCTGGCGTAGCACACCACCACGCCGGACTGGCAATTGGCGCGCTTGCCCAGCGGTCCACACCATTGCCGCGCCACGCCCACCGACTCCGTCCCTTGCTTGGGGAAGTCACACCCGTCGATAATGAATGCGCCCTCCTCCGCGTCGCCGAGCGTTTCGCCGACGTACGCCTGGTGCGCGTGGAGCACGGCCTCGGCGTCCCACGGGCTCTGCCCGATGAACTGCTGCAGCGCCTGCACGTCGCCGCCCACCACCGCGTGGGCCAGCGGCTCAATCGTCTTGCGCTCCAGGTCGAGCAATTGGCCTTGCAGGTAGAGCAACGCCGCGCCCCGCTGCTCGCTGCGCTGGAACAGCGGGGCGAAGCGGGCGTGGTAGGCCACCAGCGCGTCAGCGAGGCGCTCCACATCGTGCGGCGCCAGGTTGGGTGTGGGCGGTTGCGCCGACGGCGGCGCGACGAAGGGGGCGTAGGCAGCTATCATGGGTGATCCTCCTCCCCCAGTCTACCCCACCCGCACACACCTAACGTTGTAGTATTAAGCAATGTCTCCAATTCCTCGCTGCTGGTCGAACTCGCCACGACGAGTGTGAGCCCCTCCTGGTGCAGGCGCCGCACGAGATCGCGCGACCCGGGGGCCGGCTGGAGGGTTGGGCTGAACTTTGTCAGCATCAGCTCTTTGCGCACGTCGGCGATC
>JAABVA010001737.1_pt1 | contig 22763 bp, 20 predicted proteins | sample 5560331 | NCBI WGS metagenome assembly JAABVA01 (sample SAMN12812661, study PRJNA571458) | rock metagenome | isolation source: Antarctica rocks | place: Antarctica: Victoria Land, Mt New Zealand sud | collected 2016-01-07
TATCAGCAGCAGCTTAACTGTTTGTTCAGCGAAAGTTTCTTCGTCATCTGATCAACAGAGTATATAGTGACGTTCTTTAGATAATCGATCTATCACTGTCAGAATCGCGTTGCTTTCATCACTTTTCAATAAATCGATAATGAAATTCAATGATATGTCTTGTCATCGTTGTTTAGATATAGACAATGACTTCAATAATTCATTGATTCAATCTCTTGATGCTTTTGATCTACGACAAACGTAACAGTTTCGAATGTAGCGTTTGATTGTCATTCTCATCTTCGATCAGCAATATGATCGTCTTAACAAGTCTAATGTTTGATTCATGTCAGAGTGATCACTGATTGAAAGATCATGTGCTTTTCTTATCAATTGAATGATCATTGACTGAGAAATTCACAGTCTATTATTCTTTCAGAGTACTTCGTTCAGTACTCTGCAATTGTCTAGACTCATATCTTGACAAGTTCTTCTGTTCTGTTCTATGACTGTTCGAATATTAATACATTGTTGATTCGTTCGATTTTCGACTATAATTCGATTCTGAATGAAAATCATCTCTTCGATCAAATCTTCATTAGCTTTCGATTTCTGTTTCAAATCTGAGTCAAATATAAGCAAGATCTGAGTTAGATCTTGATCATCTTCTATTGATTGCAGTTTAAATGTGCTTGCTGACAATAGCATTTGATGCTGATATAGCTTTTGATCATCATTTGATTCAACTGACTTGACATCTGATATTCTGATCAGCGCGTCTGCTTTCAGATTCTGCTTTTCTGACTAATATATGATCTTGAAGTTATATTCAAATAATTTCTCAGTTCATTTAGTCTGTCGTTTGATCAGTTTCTTGATGATCATGAAGTACTTTAAATTCAGATGATCGATGAAGATCTTGATTGAAATATCAGTACATTTCAATTCGAGATGTCAGTGCTCCAAGCATCAAATAATAGTCAAAAGCTCTTTGTCGTAGATCTCGTAGTTGCATTCTGCAGAAATCATGTTCTTGCTGTAGAAGATCACTGAATGTAGAATGTCTTCATCATCATACTGAGACAATACTTCGTCGTTGACATAGTTTGAGAAGTTCATTTTCAGAATAGCTTCTCTGATCGAATCGAAATGCTTCAGAATGAGAACTGTCGTCATCTGTTGCTTCAGTCTCTCAAAGATCGTCTGACAGATCTCTGTTCATTCAAATGAATGATCTTTTTGAGTCAACTTTATCATAGATTGAGCAATCTTCGAGAAGTTCTTTATGAATCGTCGATAGAAATTGCAGAAGTCAATGAAGATCTGTACATGAATCAACGATCGAAACACTTTTCAGCTTCGAATCACATCTACTTTTCGAGAGTTCATTCGTAGATCATTGATGAATATCAGTAGTTCTAGAAACGAGATCTTCTGAATCTTGAATTTGCACTTGTCAATGTCTATCTGCAGATTGACTTCACGAAGCTTGTCTGACATCTTCTTCACATGAGTTCTATGTTTCTTCAAGATCTTACTGTAGATGAGAATATCATTCAGATAGATCTGACAGAATTTATGCAGACAGTCGAACAACATGTTGTTGATATAGTGCTGAAAGAATGCTGATTCATTGATTAATTCAAAGAGCATTACTCTATATTTGTAGACATCGAAGAAAGTGATGAATGTGATTAGATTCTCACTTTTAGTGCTCATGCAAAGCTTATTGAACGTGATGATAATGTTAAGTCGAGTCAGATATTTACTGTCTTGAATTCGAGTGAGTACTTCGTCTATCAAGAGTATTGAATAACGATTTCTTTTAATCAGAGCATTCAGTTTTCGATAATTCACGCAAAAGCAAAGACTATCATCTTTCTTTTCAATGAATAGTATTGACGAAGCGAATGAAGCTTTGCTGAATGTAATAAACTTCTTCTTCAAGTTCTTTTCTAGATACTTCTTAATCTTCTGCAACTTATGACTCGATATGAGATACAATCAACTTTTAGAAGATTGATTTTCATCTTCTAATTCAATCTTATGATCATATGATCGATGCGAAGGCAACTGAATTGCCTTTTCTCTATCAAAAACGTTCAGAAAGTCATGATAAACTATTGAAAGCTTCTTCTTCAGTTTCTTTAATGACATGACAGAGATTATTTCATTCAGTTTTGCTGAATCTTTGATCGAGCTAAGCATCTTGTTGATTTCAATAATGATCAATGTAAAGATCTTGACATCGTTCTTCTTGACTAGAGTTCAATAAGCAACGACTTCGATCATGATAATATTGACGAGCTCTTTCTTCTTCAATGACTGAATGAATTCATGTTGATCGAGATCAACTTGAGTGCTTTGCTTTCGTATGAGAGCTGATTCAATGAATCGATTCATTGATTTTGAATTTGTAGTTCGCTTTAAGATGATCATTGACATAAACTTCAAGTTCTTTCGTTTCATTTTGCAAATCTCGCTTGATTCGAGTCTATGAAATGCTGATTGACTGCTTGCTTTCGAAATGATAAGTTTCGAGATTCGAATATTTGATGAAGATATCAATCAATCGTTTGCAGAATCTATCAAAATTTGATTTCTTTTCAATCAAAGATTATCAATGATTATCTTGTGCTGATCTAGACGAGTTATTAATAAAGACATCATTTCATTCTTATATTCTTGTATAATGATTGAGATATACAGAGCATGTGTAATAGATTTTCGATCGAGAATTTCGTCATATAAACGAATCGACTTCGATTTGAACAGTGAAATTGACTGAATATCAAAGCGTTCACATAGCTCTGAAATCAATGAATCATTTATGAACGTCATGTCAGTGACTTCAATGTCTATCAGAGCGAGAAATCGAAATATCTTTTCTAGACTACTCAAGATGATGTCAACAATAAACGACTTGAAATCAAACGAGTCATTGAGCATACTGATGTAGCAAGATATGAGCATGTCGCTCTCAGTCACTACTTTGACGAGAGCAGATCGTTTTTCAAATTCGCTGCAATTTCGTGCATCTAAGCTGACTTGAAACAGTCGTGTGCTCTATGTTCTGACTTCTTGCATTTGAAGCAGAGTTTTTTCTTAAACAACTTCTTTCTAACAGAATCAACGTTCGATATTCTGTTTTTCTTTCATGCAGAGATTGAAGCTAAAGTCGCAGTAGTGATCGTCGTTGAGATGCTAGCAGTAGAACGAGCGACTTGAGTAGTTGATGTCTTGAGAGCTGATCGAGCATTCAATTTTGTCAATCAAACGTTGACTTGCATGCAGATGTCGACGAATTCGTTCAAATTCATAGTTCGTTCGTTGATCATGACTCACTGAAGATCTGAGCTAATCTTATGCTGAAGATCATCTAGTAGAATTTCGTTATTGTACTCTAGTTTTGCATTAAGTCTCTGAAATTTCATTCAAAATTCATGAAAGAAGATCTTGTTTTGATACAGCTTCAAGAACTGTCGTTAAGTCATGTGACGTCGATTGAAATCGTCGTACATCTTATTTATGATCGACAGTATCTCTTCTGCTTCAAGAAACAAGTTCGTGATCGTGTTTCTCATTCAAGATGCTATGTGTTTGATCGTCGTTTCACTGACTCGACTTTTCACATATGCAATCTTCATTTCTTCGATAGAAAAATGATTCTTGTTCATCTTCAGCTTGTTTTGCATTCAAGACAATCAATTATTCACATTCTGTCTCGAATCTTTAAACAGAGATGAGTCAGATAGCTTGATCGACTTCGAGAATCAATCTTTCGAAATCGAAGTGCTTAGTTGACTTGATGTCGCTTCTAGATGATGTATAATCACGTTCTTTTTCTTCATCTCTTTCTGTAGATGCATTCGAACAGCATTCAACGTTGTCTGCGTAGCTTTCAACTTGATGTTGATAGCTTTCAATTCAATGTTGATCTTGTTGACATCATTCAACATCTGAATCATGTCATTGTGAATCTCGATTTCAATGTCATGCTGTTGACATCTGTACTTGATAAAGGCAACGAGATCGTCTGTCTCATGAGCGCTTATTCAAGCATTCAATTTAGTGCTGATGCTGATCTTGATTATTTCGTGATTGAAAAGCAACGCGTTCGTGTTCTTTTCTTCTGATGCTGTTTGATTTGATTCTGATTCTAATTCTGTGCTTTTAGTCATTGTGTGAGTAGAAAATTGCTGGTCGAGATTCAACTGAAATTTCTGGTTTCAGTTCTAGAACAACGTGTTCATGTTCTTCTGTTCTTCTGTTCTGACGACGAGTTCAGTAAAGAGTTAGTCTAGAGCAACACGTTCATGTTCTTCTGTTCTGTTCTAGAAATTTCTTGATTTCTAACGAGTCTTCTGAGCTCAATTTTCGAATTTCGATTCTGATTTGAGTTTGAGTGATGTAGCTTGTTTTTATATCATCTACACGTCGATAGCAAGATTGATGAGCTTTGAACTAATGTTATGAATCTGCATAAAGCGAATCATATGAGCGTATTCTAACTAGAAGTTCAAAGCTGAAGTAGAAAGAAGATGCAACACGACGTGAGTTTTACTCATGAAGACACGCTAGATCGCTAACGTGTCAACAACAGCTTTACTCACAGCTCTATACTAGTCTATGTTAGACTAATTAGACTAATCAGAAGTAACAGAGATGCATGCTCGTAACAACATCTGAGTCAAATTTGAGCAAGATGTCTGAAAAGTAAGACGAGATGAAATGCATTTTAACATGATGATACACAGCAAAATTGAAACATATTTAAGTCACATTTAAGTCAGATTTAAATGAAATGTTTGAGTCAGATTCAAACAAGATCTGAGTCAGATCTAAGTAAGAAAGAGATGAAATGCAGTTTAATATGATGATGCATAGTGAAACTAAAATACATCTGAATCACATTTGAGTCAGATTTAAACAAAATGTCTGAGTTCAATTTAAATAAGATTTGAGTCAGATCTGAGCTGAATTGAAATGATGAAGATTGAACTTAAAGTTCATGACATTGACGTTGAGATATCACACATGACAGTACATGTGATTCTTCAACGACAGAGTTGACGAGATGATATTCATTAAATGCTTGCTCACAATTATTCAAAAGATAAAAAGACTTTCAAGTAAAAAAGTAATCTTCTTAATCAATGTAATACTTAAGCAGAAATGAATTATAGCATCTATCATGCTTGAAGTTTAGTATGCTGTTTACATATCAGAATCTTTCATCATTTTCAATGATAACAAGTTCTTAAGATTTCTGATGTTGATTTGAAAGAAAATCACTTATGATATGATTCAAAAGAATGACATGAAAGATTGAATGAATCTTCATGAATGTTGAAAGATTTAACTTAATGATCAGAGAATTATTCTTAAAGTCATGCTTAATCTTGAAGAAATTAACGTTACAATCATTTAACTTGACAACAAAGTGAGCGATGTTGAGATTGCAAGCATTCAATCAAACTTCATCTTCAACAAAGTATTTAAAACAAGAACAATAAAAAAAATTAACATTGAATTTGTAAATGATCTGAGCTATAAGCATCTCATCACATAAATGCTCAGTTAGTTTCTTCATCTTCTTGATGAACTCTTTGACATTGATTAACTTGTTTCAAGCTTGAAATGTAAAATTCTTAAACAAAAATTCAAAAGACTTAAAATCTAAACATAAGTTTTGACTTAAATTGATCAAGAAAAGTGATGTTAAAGTGATTAATAATGATGTGTTATTGATGACAAATTCAACTTCAGAAAGTCACTTAGCTCAGTCATTCTGCATGTAGTTGATGAAGACTTGAAGATAATGTTTCATGACAGCATTGATTCTCTTGATTTGATCATTAATTTCAGAGTGATACATCATTAATAATTTAACATTTATCTTTAACATTTTACACATATGCTTTCAGACATCAAAGATAAATTGTATGTTTCAATCAGACATGAAGAATTTAAGTAAATCATGATGTTTTCAAATATGAGCATAAAAGCAGCTGATAACTTTTTCAACTTTCATAAAAGTGATGAGAACTAAATGTTTCATTTTGATAAAATGATCAACAAAGACTAGAATATATTTATATGTGATATTCATGAAGATATTAAGCGATAAAGAATTTATATAGTTCATGAAAACATCACATCAACGACGTTCAAGAACTGAAAAAGAATGCAATCATTCTTAAGTTCATTGTTTAAAGAGCTTGAAACATATGTATACGTGATAGTTTTGTATGAAGCATTGAACATATTTATAAATGTTTGATCATCAGTAAACTTGACTGATCAGTTTATAACTTTTTGCTCTTTCTGAATAATCATTAACAACATTATCATGAGTGAGTTGAATGATACGAAGACGTAGTTTATTTGAGTTGAGCACATACTTTCTTTCTTGAAAGTACAAATGATTCTCATGTTCTTCACACTCGACTAGAAAAATCTTGTTATGATGTTATGCATCATTGCAAAGCATTTCAATTATCTGAGCTGTAAATTTGTCATTGATTTGAACTTACTTTCACAATGTTTGAGTGAGAATGTCAGCAGAATCTTCATCAAGATTCAGAATATCTTGATTTAACTGAGACTTGACATCTTTAACGTTGAATTCTTCGATTTTTAAATTCATAAAAGCTAGAATTTGCAAAGATGCTGAGATAATTAAAAACAGATGTAACTGAATTGAATCTAAAGTGATGATTTGTGACTGAAGCTTCATGACTTTAATGTTGAAAACATCAAAAGTGAGATTCTCAACAATATTGAAGTTTAAAACATAAGTTTTTAAAATTATCTGATGTTGATATTGATGTTAAGAATTGAATATATCTTTCTTTTTAAAAAGATCTTTTGAGCAACGTGTCAAAGCATTCAACTTATCATTGATCTTGTTGAAATAATAAGCGATGTGATAGTTGAATCTAGACAGAAACTCACTTCAATAAGCTTGATAATGACTTAACTGCTTAATTGACATGAAATACTTAAGATTTTTGTGATTCGTGATCATCTCAACAGAATAAATAAAGTTTTCAAGCTCTGATTATCATTTCTTGAAAGCGTAAACAATGATCATAAATTCTTTATCGTAGATTTCGTAGTTACACTCGACTGAGTTATGCTTCTTTGAAAAGTAAGCAACTGAATGAAGAATCTCATTCTCATCATATTGTGAAAGAATGTCTTTGAATATATAGTTTGAAGCATTGATTTCTATCACAATCTTGTGATCTGAATTATAGTGATGAAGAATAATCTTGAAAATGAAGACTTTCTTAAGAATATTGAATGCAATCTGACATTTCTGAAATCAGACAAAGAGTACATCTTTTTTGATGAAACGAGTAAGCGAGATAGTTATTCTACTATAGTCATAAATGAATCTTTTATAGAAGTTCGCGAAATCTAGAAAACTTTGAACATCTTTAATGTTAATCAAGATGAATTAGTTGACAATGATGTTTATCTTAAAAGAGTTCATCTTGATCTCTTCAATGATGATTATCAATTCTAGATATAAAACTTAAGTAATGTGAAACTCACATTTGATTATATTCATCTGAAGGTTTGCTTCTTGCAGCTTTTGCAGAATAAGCTTAACATGAATTTCATGCTTGAGTTCATTGTTGAAATAAATCAAGATGTCATTCAGATAAACTGTATAAAACTTATTTAAATGTTCATGAAGAATATTGTTAATGTACTTCTGAAACAAGACAAACTCATTACATAAATTGAAAAGCATAACTAAATACTTGAATAATTTAAATTGAATGTAAAAAATGATGAAAGCTTCATCTTCTTCTTTGATTTGAAGTTGATTGAATGCAAAGATAATATTCAGCTTGATAAAGATTTTAGCTCAACTTAAATGATTCAGCATTTCTGTGATCAGAGACAAAGAATATCAATTCTTGATTGTGATAGTGTTCATATCTTGATAATTCACGCAGAAGTAAAGTTCTTCTTCGAATTTCTTGATGAAGAGAACAGAAATGATTGTCTGAAAGTGACTGACTCAAATAAAATCTTTGCTCAGATTTTCATTCAGATAACGACGAAGTTCTAGAATTTCATCATGACTTATGTCATATAAAGCGAAGACTGAGAATTAAACATCTTCTTTAAGATGTATGACATGATCATGAGCTTAATGCAAAGACAAGATATCAACGTTTTTCTTGAAGAAGATGTTTAAAAACTCAAAATATTTGAATGATAAAATTGTGACTGAATTAACATTCTTACTTTGTTAATAAATTTCAAGATCTTCTTGTGTCATGAATGCAGTCAAATGAAATTTCTTTTTCATTTGATGAAAATTCAAACAATGATTCTTATCATATGTACTGTCTTGAAGATGAGATGAAAACTGAGCAAAAGTTGAGTTGTTCTTTGAACAGACAGTCAAAGTCATGTGACGCGATTTTGATTCATTAGAATTTAAACTAGAAGACGAGATTGATTCAAGATTCAAAAAGACATTGATTTTCTTTAGAATGACGTTAAACACTTCAATGTTTTTGACATGAACAGCATGATCAAAGCTTTGAGCTTTTAACTTGACTATGTCAAGTTGTATAAAAGATCGATTGAATTAATTTGCTTGAAAGACAACAAAGGTTTTAAAGAGAAAAGAATTTTGACATTTGATTTTTGATGAATATTCTTTTTAAATGACTTAAAGAATACAATTAAAAGCTTCTTGTTTCAGATAAAAAACAAGACTGAATGAGATTTGTTTCTTGTGAATGAACGAAAAATTATATTGCTTCTTGTGAGCAAATGAGAAACTGAGTTACTTCTTACAAATGAATTGAGAACTGAATTACTTCTTGTAAGCAAACTAAAAACTGAATTATTTTTTTAAGTGAATAAAAAACTGAATTGCTTCTTGCAAGCAAACTGAAAATCGAGTTACTTCTTTCAAGTGAATGAAAGATTAAATTACTTCTTGCAAGTCAACTGAATGCTGAATTGCTTCTTGTGAATGATTTGTAGATTGAATTGCTTCTTGTGAATGATCTGTAAACTGAATTGCTTCTTGTAAATGATCTGTAAACTGAATTGCTTCTTGTGAGTGATTCGTGAACTGAGTTACTTCTTGTGAGTGAATTGAGAGCAAGACTGAAAGAAAGCTACTTTGTTAACTTTGAACAAGAAATTTTCTTCTTATTGATTAAGATCATAAATCTTAACGAGAAATGAGTAACAATGATTAAGACAGAAGAAGAAAGACAAGATGAGAATATTGTGCTCAAAATTGACATCAATGACGTGATAATGAAGTCATGACAGATTCATGATGATGAAATATTGACTTAATTCAATGACATAGAAGAATAGTCTTTTGATGTGTTCATCGAGAATCATTATGATTTTGATGACATAAGTAATGTCATCAATTAAAGCGACTTGATCATCAAATTCTTGAAGTCTGCGAGAATGAGTTAATTGATGCAAGAGAAGATGATGTTGTTACGTGAAGAATTTATTCATAAAAACATAAGCAAAGACTTTATTATCAATCAGAGCGAAAGCGAAAACTTTAGATTAAGCTTGACGTAGAATACAAAATACTATCATGTGACTATCTTTGAATGTCAAATTGAATTCAAAGAGTTTCAAGACAGATTTAGCAGAAAACTTTCTATATGATTGAAGTGAAAGTGAAAAGATTGAAACTAGTAGACAAGATGATATGTATACAGATCTCTGAGCGCAACTTAGCTCAGAGATTAAACTTTTCTTATAAACAGCAAGACTTCTTCATTTATATTGATGATATCACTGTTGTAAATGTTCATGATATGTAGAGTGAAGAACTTTTTATTTGAACATTCTTTAATGATTTTGCTTGAATGTTGCAACTTGCAGTAGTAGCACAGCTTTCACTTGTTGCAAATTTTCTTGATCTTAAAAACAATCAGAGTTTTATCTTGAACAATAACAATGATGAAGCTTAGATTCATTGACTCATTGAAAGATGAGAAAGAAAGAGATAAAAATATTGTTGAAACAACAGTCACAGAAATGATGATCTTTGAACTCAAAGAATTATTAATCAATACAGAGATGTTCTTGACTTTAATGAACAAGACAATGATGAAGATGAAGTGAGATTGATGATGCTTAAGCTGCTGAAACTCTTCGTCAATGTCAGAAAATGCTTGAATTCATTAATAAAAGATGAATGATCGAGTTTCATTGAGATTTCGTCAGAAGAAGATGATGACTTAAGTGAAATAATTGACATTACGCTTCAAACAGTCAATCAATGAAAAATCTTTCATCAAAGAATATTCTTTCTTTTGATAGAAGAAATTGTATTAATCAACAAAACTATTCATATTTTACTTCAAAGTTTCATGAAGATATAAATGAGCATCTTTTATCTTGAAAAAGTTGTTGCAGCAATGATGCAACTTATGTCATTAATTTGCAAAGATGAAAATGATACAAAGATTATTGACTCGATATTGACTCATTAGATTGTGAGTCTTCTTATCTATGATGAGTCGTGACTCAACATAGACAATCTTAACTTGATGAGAGAAATAATGATTGTCATTCACATTCATGCGCTGTATCAGACTCTGCTTTCATGCATTCAATCAATCTTTGTTTCTCTCATACTCAAATATATAAAAAAGCTTCTTGAATTTAAAAGTAATAAAGACAGCGATAGAGTTTTCAAAAAGATGAACGACAAGAAAAGATTGATTGTTCAAGATTTGTGCAATGATCTGAACTATCATTGCAAGAAACTGAGAATTCAACTTTATATAAATTGAAGAACTGAAAATGATGAATGAGAATGAAATGATAACATCATGTTATTAAACTTGATTTTGAAGCTCTTGCATTACACGAAAGATCTCAACTGAATTTTCAATCATACTTTGAGTGAACTGTTCAACAGCACGCTCATCGTTGATCAAGAGATTGTGAGATGACTTCATTTGAGCGAAAGAATAACTAGATGAGATTTCAATGTATGAAAATGTTGCAGAAAGTGTAGATCTTTTATAATGTCAGAAACTGAGCTAAACTAAAGATACTATCAATATAAAAGACTGATATTATTATCACTTTGATAGAATCTAAATACAAGACAATACATCAGATAATGTATAAGATGAAAGACAAAGAGTGAAAGAAAAGAATGAGAATTCAACTTTTATATACATGAATTGAGCAAAATCAAGACTAGACAGTAGTTTTATGACTTAAGATTGCAAAGATTCATGCACATGACTGAGATAATTGAAACAGAATTGCTGAAACTAAATTAAAATGATGATGACTAAATTGATGACTTGATTCATTGAACTGCAAAACAGATTCAATGAATCAAGATTATTTAAAAGATTGACAATTTATGTTTTAAATTGAGTTGATGATTTGACATCATGACATTTGAAAACATCATGATTTACTTAAGTTCTTCATGTCTGATTGAAATACACAATTCATCTTCAATGTTTGAAAGCATATGTATAAAATGCTGAAGATAAATGTTAAGTTATCAATAATATATCACTTTGAGATTGATGATCAAATCAAAAGAATCAATGCTGTCATGAAGCATTATCTTTGAATCTTCATCAATTACATGCAGAATGACTGAGTTAAGTGACTTTCTGAAGTTAAATTCATCATCAATAACACATCATCATTAATCACTTTAACATCATTCTTCTTGATCAATTTGAATCAAAACTCATGTTTAAACTTCAAGTTTTCTGAATTTTTGCTTAAGAATCTCATGTTTCAAGCTTGAAACAAGTTAATCAATGTCAAAAAGTTCATCAAGAAGATGAAGAAATTAACTGAGCATTTACATAATGAAATGTTTATAGCTCAAATCATGTATGAATTCAATGTTCATCTTTTTTGTCGTTCTTGTTTTAAATACTTCATTGAAGATGAAGTCTGACTAAATGTTTGCAATCTCAGCATCACTCATTTCACTGTCAAGTTAAATGATCATAATGTTAATCTCTTCAAAATTAAGCGTGTTTTCAAGAATAATTTTCTGATCATTAAGTTAAATCTTTCAGCATTCATGAAGATTCATTTAATTTTTTATGTCATTTTTTTAAGTCATATCACAAGTGACTTTCTTTCAAATCAACATCAGAAACTTCAAAAACTCATTATCATTAAAAATGATGAAAGATTTTAATATGTAAACAGCATATTAAACTTCAAGCATGATAAATGTTATAATTCACTTCTGCTCAAGTATTACATTAATTAAAAAGATTACTTTTTTACTTGAAAATCTTTTCATCTTCTGAATAATTGTGAACAAATGTTTAATGAATATCATTTTGTCAACTCTGTCATCAAGAAATTACATGTACTATTGTATGTAATATTTTAATGTTACTGTCAAAAACTTTAAATTCAATCTTCATCATCTTAATTCAGCTCAGATCTGACTCAGATCTTGTTTAAATTTGACTCAGACATTTTGTTTAAATTTGACTTAAATGTGACTCAGATGTATTTTAGTCTCGATGTACATCATTATATTAAACTGCATTTTATCTTTTTCTCACTCGGATCTGACTCAGATCTTGTTTAAATCTGACTTAAACATTTTGTTTAAATTTGATTCAAATATGATTTAAATGTGTTTCAATTTTGCTGTGCATCATCATATTAAAATATATTTCATCTTGTTTCATCTTTCAGATCTTGTTAAAATCTGACTCAAACATCTTACTTAAATTTGATTCAGATGTAACTCAGATTTATTTCAGTTTCATCTGTGCTTCATTATATTAAAATGCATTTACATCAATTTTTGTTTCATTTTAATCTTCATCTTCAATTCTTTCTCATTTTATCTTGTTTCTTTTTATCATTTTGCAGAAGCTCAGTCTTGAAGAGAAGAGTTACTGTCATGATGTCAGATCATCAACTTAATTTAAAACATAAATTGTTAATATTTTAAATAATTTCAATTCATTGAATTTGTTTTGCAATTCAATAAATCAAGTCATTAATTTAATCATTATAATCTTAAATTAATTTCAGCAATTTTGTTTTGATCATTTCAATTATGTGCATAAACTTCTGTAATTTTAAATCAATAAAACTATTGTTTAGTCTTGATTCTGCTTAATTCATGTATATAAAAGTTAAGCTTTCATTCTTTTCTTTTACTCTTTGTCTTTCATCTTGTACATTATTTGATGTATTGTCTTGTATTTAGATTTTATCAAAGTAATAATAATATCAATCTTTTATATTGATAATATTTCTAGTTTAACTCAGTTTCTGACACTTTCTACTCATAAAGCATTGAACATAATACTCAAAAATGAATGTCAATTAATGATTAATCTGCAATTAATATTTAATTAATAATTAACTGATATATTATTAATGTTTTCAGATTCAATATTCATCAACTCAAAAACAATTATTGTAATTGTAATTGTAATTGTAATTGTAATTGTAATTGTAATTCATACATTCTTGTGACATTGATTTAGATTCAACTCATGAGAAAAACTATACTATATGTATTGAATGAACAAAACTCTTTGAAAGAGAAAATCACTCATCGACTACATGATGACTTCACGTCGTTGAAACAATAAGATTGACACTATATTATCAGTAATAAATCTATAGCTTCTATTCAGCGTGTGATGCTCAAGTAAACTCTTGATGAGAGTATCTGTGCTGTTTAACTATGATGCATCGTCTTTGCTCTGCTCTTCATTGATGATATTTTATACAATGATGTTTCGATTCGATTTTCAATTCAAAGACGAAAGACGTTTTCTTTGCATTCGTGATGCTCATGATTGTAATTTACATAAAGTTATGTTCTCTTACTCAATGATTGTCATTCATTGAGCAGAGAAATATGTAATGAAAGAGAGATGCACATAATGAGAAGATAGAGTGTGATTGTACTGAGTAACTCTTTTCTTCTCTTGATTTGACTTATGTCACATAAACGTTGAATAAATTGTTAGTATAGACGTGCAATCACAATCGTTCAATGTTTGACTCTGATCAATGAAAAAGAATGTGTTCTGATCATTCTCTTGAGCTCTCAATTTTTCACGTAGATAGATGAATGACTTGACATCAAGTAAAGAAGATGAGTTCAAGTTCTCTTAGTATATCAGCATGATCAACAAGTCATTACTTCTTTGAACATTGTAATCACAACTCTCAATACTTAAAATGACTATTCTATCTGATATATTTTCATCAATTACTTAATGATACTGTCAATGTGATAAAGATGTTTCAATATCAATGCAGTCAACGAGTTGCAAATTCTTTGATCACTTGTAGTCACAACTTGCAGACTCTTCATCTAAGTTGTCTTTTTTACTAGTAGTATCTTTTCATCTCTTACTGACATCGACATGTCATTAATCTTCTTCGTAGATTGATTGTGACTGTTAGAGAGAATGTTGTCGCATGAGTGAAAACTCTGCATGATGACTTTTCTGATCACATAACGTTTTAACATCATTCAAACTGCGTCGAATTGAGATTTCTTGACTCTTCTGACTTCTATTTGAACATAGAATAGAATCAAAAGATTCATAGTCAACATTACATATAAATGAATCTTGTTATCAGCTTTATTATTCAAATATTAATCATTGAATAATATTATATTAATTGACTGACAATGAGATTCATCTGTACATGATGTTGACTATGAATCTTTTGATTCTATTCTATGTTCAAATAGAAGTCAGAAGAATCAAGAAATCTCAATTCAATGCAGTTTGAATGATGTTAGAACGTTGCGTGATCAGAAAAGTCATCATGCAGAGTTTTCACTCATGCAACAACATTTCTTCTAACAATCACAATCAATCTACGAGAAAGATTAATGACATATCGATGTCAGTAAAAGATGAAAAGATACTGCTAGTGATTAAACAACTCAGATGTATAGTCTGAGAGTTGTGACTGTAAGTGATTGAAGAAGTGATGACTCGTTGATCACGTTGATATACTGAAACATCTTCATCACATCGACAGTGTCATTAAGTAATTGATGAAAAGATATCAGATAGAATAGTAATTTCAGATGATGAGTCTGAGAATTGAAACTACATGTGCTTGAAGAAGTAGTGACTTGTCAATCATACTGATATATTGAAAGAACTTGAACTCATCTTCTTTACTTGATATCAGATCATACATCTATCTATGTGAAAAATTGAGAGTGTAAGAGAGCGATCAGAATGCATTCTCTTCTATTAATCAGAGTCAAACATTGAACAATTGCAATTGCATGTTTATACTAATAATTTATTCAACGTCTACGTGACATAAGTCAAATCAAGAGAAGAAAAGAGTTATTCAGTACAATCACACTTTATCTTCTCATCGTGCGCATCTCTCTTTCATCACATATTTCTCTGCTCAATGAATGACAATCATTAAGCAAGAGAACGCAGTTTTCGACACTACAATCATGAGCATTACGAGTGCAACGAAATTGACTTCACGATTGAAGATTGAAGATCAAAGCATCGTTGTATAGAAAATTATCAATGAAGAGCAGAGCAAAGACAATGTGTCATAATCAAACAGCACAGACACTCTCATCAAGAGTTTACTCAAGCATCACATGCTGAATAGAAGCTATAGATTTATTACTGATAATATAGTGTCAATTTTATTGTTTCGATGACGTGAAGTCATTGTGTAGTCGATGAGCAATTTTCTCTTTCAGAGAGTTTTGTTCATTCAATACACATAGCATAGTTTCTTTCATGAGTCAAACTTAAATCAATGTCACAAGAATGTATGAATTCAAATCAAATTAAATATTATATTAATTTGAGATTATTAATTCATTAATAATCAAGTTTCTACAAAGTTTATTATTGAATGATTTCTGCAATAAGTATCACATGTAACACATTTCTAAAATTCATGAGTTTTTATCAAATATGAATTAAATATCTGCAATTATATATAAACAGAGATTGTTGCATTTTTTCTGCTGAACAAAAGTTCAATGAAGTACAGTGAAAATATCAAACACATCTTGAAAATGCTTCTTAATCAAGAAAATATTAATTTCTTAATAATGTTTAATTGATAATTGATTAATCAATCATGTTATATTCAATTTCTGAATTATTTTGAGAAATACAAAATTATAGTTTGTTTCTATAAAGAATAAGCTTGAATTTTAATGAAATAAAAATTATTTGAAGTTGATATGTCTTTCAAAAAAGTATGAACTCATAATGTTAATGAAGTTGTTTTTGCAATGTTCAATCAATCAATGAAAAAAGATAATCAATTATTGATTAATCTATGATTAATTATCAATCAATAACTGATCAATATCTAGTTATCACTCTTTGTTGAGTCTTTACAAATAATCAAACTTCAGAGTGTTATCAATTCATCTTTTCTACTGTTTTTTCTTTATTTGAGAAATGATTGAATATTGAAGTCAAATGATATTATATTCATTAATCAAAATTTGAAGTTATGATTATGAATATAAATTTAAGTCAACTGAAAGATGATTAATCATTTATCAATGCTTTATTATTTAGTTATTATTACATTACTAATCAACTATTAATTCAGAATTCAAATTATATTTACAAAGTATTGATCAAGAATCTCGTCAATGACATTATGATAATGATATACAGCATAAACTATTATTTATTGTAGAATTCATTTTCTACGTGAAGTTACACAATTGATCAAAAAAGATACATATTCAGATTCTGTTCATAATCATATGTTAAATTTATTGAATGCTCAGTTCAAAGAAGATTATTTTCAAATCTGTGACTTATCAATAATTAATTAATTTCTTATTAATCATTTATTAATCAATCATTAATCATCAATCAATTTCAGCTTCGTAACTCAGTTCATTAAATGTAAAATTCTGAATCAAACAGAAAAAGACAAATATTATTAGATTTGATGTTAATGTTCATTGTTCAAAAATTTCAGCAAATGTTTTTGTTTAAGCTTAAAATCACATCAATATTGTTGAATAAACACATCATAAAAGCAATAGTTTTGAAAAAAGATTAACTTTTCTTTAAGCAATCAAAAGATTTATTGATTAATCTTTAATCCATAGAGAATTAATAACTTATCAATAATAAAGAACAAAGTCTGAATGATTGAGATCTTGCTCAATATAAAGCATTTTGAAACAAAGAGATTCATCACTCATATAAACAAACTTCTGCATCTGAGTGTTTCTTTAATTCAGAAAAACGTGATTATAAGTTAATAATAAATGATTAATATGCAATTAATAACTTATTAATATAGATATAAAAAAGCTAATAAGCGAAAATGAAAATGAGATCAAGACGATCATCATAGTCATGATGATAATGATAATAATGATTTTGACATATTATCTTAATATTTTTCTTTTGAAAGTTTGCGTGATGAAAGATTTAAAAGTCAATCTCATCAATGAAAATCTTTAAAGAAATCTTGAAAATATTATTCTATTATCAATTTAATAATAATAGATAAATAATCATTTATCAATATTCAGCTCTTAAATCTTTTTACATCAACAGATATTTCAGAATAATCAAACAGTTTTCAATCAGAATTCATTAACTATTCATTAACAGAAGATTCAAATTCAATCGTTGAAAGCTGAGTGTAAGAATGCATTTCATTGACTATGAATGATGCATGTCTGTGAGACTAGCTCACGAGATTAAATTGAAGAAACTAACAAGTGAATAAAGATAATGACTTGACAAAAGATGAAAACTCTGCAAGCTTTTGCTTTTGTTTCTTAGCAATTAGTTCTATGATCAATAAAGTGCTATCTTATTATTTTCTACTACGCAGTTTCATGTAAAGAGATCTTATTATCTTACAGTTTTAATTGCTTCATTTGCATGAAGCTGCTCAGTTGTCATGATGTCAGATCATCAACTCAATTTAAAACATAAATCATTGATATTTTAAATAATTTCAATTCATTGAATTTGTTTTGCAATTCAATAAATCAAGTCATCAATTTAGTCATCATCATTTTAATCTAGTTTCAGCAATTCTGTTTTAATCATTTCAGTCATGTATGCAAACTTCTGCAATCTTAAGTCAATAAAACTACTGTCTAGTCTTGATTCTGCTCAATTCATGTATATAGAAGTTGAGCTTTCATTCTTTTCTTTTGCTCTTTGTTTTTCATCTTATACATTATCTGATGTATTGTTTTGTATTTAAATTCTATCAAAGTAATAATAATATCAATCTTCTATATTAATAGTATCTTTAGTTTAGCTCAGTCTTTGACATTATGAAAGATTTACACTTTCTGCAACATTTTCATACATTGAAATCTCGTCTAGTTATTCTTTTGCTCAAATAAAGTTATCTCACAATCTTTCAATCAATGATGAGCATACTATCAAACAGTTTATTTAAAGTATGATTGAAAATTCAGTTGAAATCTTTCGCATAATGCAAGAGCTTCAAAATCAAGTTTGATAACATGATGTCATCATTTCATCATCATTCATCATTCTCAGTTCTTCAATTTATATAAAGTTGAATTCTCAGTTTCTTGCAATGATAACTCAAATCATCACATAAATCTTGAACAATCAATCTTCTTTTATCATTCATTCTTCTGCGAACTTTGTTACTGTTTTCATTACTTCTAAATTCAAGAAGCTTTTTGATATATTTAAATATGAGAAGAACAAAGATCAATTAAATGCATGAGAGCAGAGTTTGATACAACGCATGAACATGAATGATGATCATTATTTCTTTCATCAAGTCAAGATCATTTATATCAAGTCACAACTCATCATAAATAAGAAGACTCACAATTTAATGAATCAATATTGAGTCAATGATCTTTGTATTATTTTCATCTTTGCAGATTAATAACACAAGTTGCATCATTGCTGTGACAATTCTTTCAAGACAGAAGATGCTCATTTATATCTTCATGAAACTTTAAAGTAAGACACAAATAACTTTGTTAACTACTACAATTTCTTCTATCAAAAAAACAATATTCTTTGATGAAAGATTTCTTGTTGATTGATGATTTGAAGCGTAATGTCAATTATTTCACTTAAGTCATCATTTTCTTCTAATGAAATCTTGATAAAACTCAATCATTCATTTTTCATCAATGAATTCAAACATTCTTTGACATTGATGAAGAGCTTCAGCAGCTTAAGCATAATTAATCTCACTTCATCTTTATCATCATTTTGTTTATTAAAGTCAAGAACATCTCTGCATTGATTAGTAACTTTTTTAATTCAAAGATCATCACTTCTGTGACTGTTGTTTCAACAGTATCTTCATCTCTTTCTCTTTTGTCTTTCAATGAATTAATGAATCTAAGCTTCATCATTATCATCATTTAAGATAAGATTCTGATCATTTCTGAGATTAAGAAAATCTGCAACAAGTGAAAGCTATGCTACTATTGCAAGTTGCAACATTCAAGCAAAATCACTAAAGAATGCTCAAATAAGAAACTCTTCACTCTGCGTATCATGAACATTTATGACAGTAATGTCATCAATATAGATGAAGAAGTTTCGCTGTTTGCAAAAAAAAGTTTAGTTTCTGAGCTAAGTCACGCTCAAAAATCTGTATACATATTATTTTGTCTACTAGTTTCAATCTTTTCACTCTCACTTCAATCATATAAAAAGTTTTCTGCTAAATCTGTCTTGAAACTCTTTGAATTCAATTCAACATTCAAAAATAATCACATGATAGTATTCTGTATTCTACATCAAGCTTAATCTAAAGTTTTCACTTTTACTTTGATTGATAGTAAAGTCTCAACTTATGTCTTTATGAATAAATTCTTCGCGTAACAACATCATTTTCTCTTGCATTAATTAACTCATTCTCACAGACTTCAAGAATTTGATAATCAAGTCACTTTAATTAATGACATTACTTATGTCATTGAAATCACAATGATTCTTGATGAACATATCAAAAGACTATTCTTTTATATCATTGAATTAAGTCAATACTTCATCATCATGAATCTATCATGACTTTATTATCACGTCATTAATGTCAATTTTGAACATAATATTCTCATCTTGTCTTTCTTTTTCTGTCTTAATTATTATTGTCAATTTCTCATCAAGATTTATAATTTTAATCAACAAGAAGAAAATTTCTCGCTTGAAGTTAACTGTCATGATGAATTAACTCATAGAAGTTAAATCAGAGACTAAAGTCAGAAACTGAGTTGAAAATCAGATCTGAGTTAGCTTTGAAACTTTATGACTTTGTCAAGACATCGTTTAAACTACGTCATATCTTCGACTTAATATATCATGAATTATGTCGTGCTTGACTTGACAATGCTTGACAAACTCTCTATAGTCGATCGATTTTCTTGAGTTATTGAGAACTTCTTAATAATTAGCTTTATCATAATATATATTCATTCTGTGTCTGCTTAGAATATCACATTGTCATATCACTCTTATAGATTTCATTTATTCATTTAGTAAATTCAATCATCACAGTTCTAATTATTTTAAACTCTTTTTAAAGATGATGATTTGATATTCAAGCATGACAATAGTAATGCAATCACAAAAGAATTGAAATGATGATGTCTTGATCTCATGAGACATCATATCAGAAAACAAACGTTGCATAATGAAATCAGAAAGTGAAGAAGCAAAAAATAAACTCTTTCTTGATATTGATGAACAACTGACACAAGCAATGCTTCAACGTAATGAACTGCAAAAGAAACAGAAGTTAACAGTTATTCAATCAAAGATTGAGACTTTGCAAGTTACTGAAACGACGAAGAAAAGTCGTCAAGCTTTCACTCAAGCTTTTACAAAAAACTTGAATGATCTACGCATTGTCTTCATAGTGTCGACGATGACAAAACGAAGTCATCACGAAATCGTCTTGTAAAAGTGAAGATTCTCAATGTCTTTGAAGAAGTATCATGATAAAATCATAAAAGAACATAAAGAGTGAATTCGCGATGTCAAAATCTTGTTTCAAAATATCTCTTAACATTTTAAAAGTGATGAGAAAAAGATTTTATACTGCATGATTTATCTGAAGAATGAATCAAAGAAACTTTGATTCAATCATGAAGAGACTATGTCTGCAGCTCAGCAGACGTGATTCAATTTTATTAACTTTCTTCTGAATTTAATTGAAGATTCAATGAATCGAGACATAAACGTGACTCAGCAGTACGCGAACGCATTACAACGTTCAGATCAGATGATATGAACGTTTGCAGCTCATTTGAGCACTCTGAAACATCAACTTTCGTTGTATAATAATGAGCATAAGTGAGCTCATTTATTCATCAAGTTGAGATCTGAGCTGTGCATGATCATTACTAATGTGCAGTTGATTTTTAGCACATGAGATGCGTTAATTGATCTTGTCGCTTGATTGAAAACAAATTTGCGAAAAGAACATGTTTTGTCGTTGAAATGACTTCAAGATGAGAACTTGCATGATTGAGATAAAGTCAACAAGAAGACTCATTCAAAGCAAAAGAAATCTCATCAATCAACTAGACTTAACTCTTCATCAAAGACAAGATCATATGCTTCATCATGTTATAGCAAGAATTTGTTCAACATAATGTGCTATATGTGCAATTGAAAGAATCATTATTTTATTAATTGTAAAGACAAAAAGATCAAGAATAAATCAAAAGAATCTGATGCAAATTGAGTATTCATTGATTCAATGTTGCATATGAGTCATTTCAAGATTTCAAGAAAAGACAAGCTCTTAATGAACACTTCAAATCATCGAGGAAAAAACAAGAAATTCTCTTTGTAAAGACTTTTATATATAAAGAGCATGTAATTCAGAAAGATCAGAAGACAGAAACAAAGATTCACATGAATATTGACATCAAGATGAACGTGATTAGTCAACGTTTCATCATCAAGCAAGATATGTCATTGCTGAACATTGATCTTTCAAGATCTATCTGAATGAACAATCAGAATGTCTATTATTATGATGTCTATAAGATGTGTTATCGACTGACAGATAGCTGAAACATAAAGAAAAAAGACATAAGTATCTTTTATGCTATTGACAAGAAAGAATCTTTCTTGATTTTGAGTATGTCAAGTATGCAATTCAAGCATATTTAAATAAACATGATCACAAGAACATGATGTTTTGACATGAATAAACATGCATTCAAGTTATTCATCGCAGAAGATTTTACAAAAGTTCTACAAGATGAGTCTACTATGTATGCTTTTGTCATGATCAACATTGTTGAAGAGTCAATCGTTGAACATCAAGTGAAAGTAATGAATAACATGATGAGTTATATCACAAATGCGCTTGAAATGCAGACTTTACTCGTTGAATTGAAAGAGTACAAAGATGTATTTTTAACAGAAAGTGCAAACAAACTGTCTTTGCATGAAGATCATGATCATGCAATCGAAATCACTGCAAAGTCATCATATGAATCATTGTATAATCTGTCAAACTAAACTGATCGCGTCAAGTTGAATACTTGAGTTTGAGTCGAGTACTCAACTTGAAAAGTGTCGAGTTGAATTGAGAAGTTGAACTCAAGCACTTGAGTTGAGTTGAGAAGCTTGACTCGATAACTCGACTTGAAAACTTGATTTGATTCAACAAGATATTAAATAGATGTAAATAGCTTGATTGAACAGTCTTCATGATTCTCTTCATGACTTTCTATCATGTTTTTTCGTCATAACTTTCTATCA
>JAABVA010001738.1_pt1 | contig 22750 bp, 21 predicted proteins | sample 5560331 | NCBI WGS metagenome assembly JAABVA01 (sample SAMN12812661, study PRJNA571458) | rock metagenome | isolation source: Antarctica rocks | place: Antarctica: Victoria Land, Mt New Zealand sud | collected 2016-01-07
CGCGGGCGATCCCGGCGTGCAGGTGCTCGGTCCACGTCGCGCGACCCGACGCGGTGGGGCGGATGAGGATCCGGCGCCGGTCGAGGGGGTCGACCTCACGCGTCACATGTCCCGATTCGACGAGCCGATCGAGCCGGCTGGTCATCGCCGCACGCGTGACGTGACAGAAGTCGGCCAGCATCGCGGGTGTGGCCTCGACCGGGTAGGGCTGCACCATCAGCGCATGCAGGGTCTTGACGTCCTCGAGGGTGAACGGGCTGCCCGCCTGGGCCAGCGCGTCCTTCCTGCTCAGGTGCCTCAGGACGTACTGCATGCGGGTCACCGCGCCCTCGATGGCCGGGTCCATGTCCGGGACCTGGGTGGCCCACCGGGCGACGTGGGCATCGACGGCGTCGTGCGCGGGCGGTCGCCTCGGCATACGCATGAGTGTCCCACCTCGGGCACGCCGGTACAACAACCGATAATTAACTGTCAAATAGTTAGATGACGTACTAATCTGGCTGACCATGCAGACGGTGACGAGCTCGTCGCGGCGAGGTCTCTCCCGGTGGGGGACTCGCGACTTCCAGCTCCTGCTCGGCGGACAGACGCTCTCGTGGGTCGGTGACGCCTTCCAGCCGATCGCGCTCTCGTTCGCCATCATCAGCGCGGGTGGGACGGCGACCGACCTCGGGCTGGTCCTCGCCAGCGGCGTCGTCGCGCGACTGGCCTGCACGCTCGTCGGAGGTGTCTGGGCCGACCGGTTGCGTCCCCAGACCGTCATGGTGACGGCCGACCTCGTCCGGGCGGCCGCGGCCCTCGCCCTGGCCGCAGTGGAGGTGACAGGGCACCGTCCACTCGGAATGCTGTGCGCGCTCGTCGCGGTCTTCGGAGGTGCCGGCGCGTTCTTCTACCCGGCGATGTCGTCACTGAAGCCGGTGCTCGTGCCGCCGGAGCTGCGCCAGTCGGCGAACGCCGCCCTCAGTACTGCGCAGACCGGGGCGATGACCATCGGGCCAGCGCTGGCCGGGGTGGTCGTCGCCGTCATGGGCGCGCCGTTCGGGTTCGCCGTCAACGCCGCCAGCTTCGTCGTCTCGGCGGTCACCGTGGCGCTCGTCCGCGAACGCACGGGTCGGCCGGCCCGGTCCGGCTTCGTCGCCGAGCTGCGCGGCGGCTGGTCGGCGGTCCGCAGCCACGACTGGCTGCTGTGGGGGATCGTCGCCGCCGCGGTCTACCACGTGGCCAACGGGGTCGTCCTCGTCACGGTCAACGTCCTCGCGCTCACCCAGCTCGGCGGTCCATCGGCCCTCGGCGTCATCTCCGCGGCGGAGGGTCTCGGGGGCGTCGTCGGCAGCCTGCTGGCCCTCCGGGTCCGGCCCCGGCGGCCATTGGTCGCCGGGTTCCTCGCCCTCGGGCTGATGCCCGTGTGGGTCATGGCCTACGTGTGGCCGGGCACGCTCACGGGTGTCCTGGTGGGGGCGGTGGTGGGTTTCAGCGGCCTGATGTTCTTCGGGGTCTGCTGGGAGACCGCGATCCAGAACCACGTGCCGCACGCGCTGCTGGCCCGGGTCTCGTCCTGGGACGTGCTGACGTCGTTCGTCGGTATGCCGTTGGGGCAGGCCGTCGCCGGCCTCCTCACCGACCGGTTCGGAACCAGTCGCGTCCTGACCGGTGCGGCGCTGGTCATCCTCGTCGCCGGAGTGGCCCCGCTTGCGGTTCGGGGGACCCGGCGGCTGGCCGAGCACCCGGGTGCGGACGGCGGTCAGGCCGACGGGCCCGCGCCGGGGAGCGCTCGGCCCGCAGCGCCGGGAGGTAGCACGCCGCCCCCAGCACGCTGACCGCACCGAGCAGGACCATGACCGTGGCGGTCGACGTGGCTCCGGCGAGCAGGCCTCCCAGCAGCAGCACTGCGCTGTAGGCCAGGAAGGAGACCATGGAGTTGATGGACAACACCGTCGCCCGGTTCTCGGCCGTCGCTTCCCGGTGCAGGAGCGTGCCGTGCATCGGACCCCCGCCACCGTGCAGGGTGTAGGTGACGGCATACGCGGCGACGAGGGCGACCGGACCGGCGACCAGCCCCATGGCGGCCGCCCCTAGGCCGTTGAGGACACGGGTCAGGATGGCCGTCCAGGTGACCCCGATGTGGCGGCTGGAGATTCCGGCCAACCCGGAACCCAGGGCAAAGAGGGCCCAGCCGCAGGCGGCCACGGGCCCGACGAACGCCCCGGCTCGCTCCTCGCTGCCCAGCAGCTCGGCAAGCCGGACGGGCTGGAAGGTCTCGAAGACGACCATGGCCATCGCCCAGAACAGCTCGACCGCGACGAGGCCGAGCAGGACACGGTTCGTGCCGAGCAGGCGTACGCCGCCCTGGACCACCACCGGAGCCGTCCGAACCGAGGCCAGCGCCCGCGCACCCGCTCTCGCCCCGTGCGCCTCGCGGTGCTCCCGCAACAGCACGAGCACGGTCCCCAGGTGGACGACGGTGAGGCCGATGCAGACCAGCCCCGGCAGGAACAGGCCGCTCTGGGAGCGCAGTGGGTGCCACCAGACCAGGCCGCCCGAGACGACGGCACCCGCGGCGATCGACACCCCCATGACGACGCCCTGGGCGGACAGCGCGCCGCCGACGTCGGCGCCGGGAGTGGTGGCGTGCACCGTGTCGACGTACCAGGCGTCGAGTGGTCCGGAGTCCAGGGCTCGGAAGACCCCGGTCAGCACGGCCGCCACGGCGAACTGCCACCAGGCCGTGGCCGTGAGGAAGACCACCGACGAGGCGACGTAGACGACGGCGGCGGTGACGTAGACCGGTTTCCGGCCGAACGCGTCGGCGAAGCCGCTGGTGGGCAGCTCGAGGAGGAACACGGTGAACCCCGTGAGGGACGCCGCCGACAAGGCTCCCGGGACGGACAGTCCACGCTCCAGGGGCCAGAGCGTGATCAGCCCGATGACCAGACCTACGGGGAACCACCGCGTGGTCGTCAGGGTGAGGAACACCCGCCCTGCCGCGGCCGGCGACAGGGTCGTTCGTGGTGGATGGCGCCGGTCTTTGGTGCCGTCCAACGCACGATCGCGCGGCCCGGTCACGACCGGGTCCCCCGGGGCGACCCGTCGAGGTCGACCGGGTAGGCGTAGGTGTAGACGGCGATGCGTTTGGCCTGCGGGTTGCCTTGCCCGACCCGGCGGTATCTCTGCAGCACCTCCTCGAGCTCACTGCGCATCCGCGTCATCTGCTCGAGGGTGACCAGGGCCACGTTGTCGTTCAGCCCCAGCTGGTCGACCCACTCCAGGGGCCAGGTGTGCTCGACGTCCAGCCACTGTTCGGCCTTGGCGGCGAAGTGCCGGACGTAGTCGCGGGACAGCCAGTTCAGGGCGGTGAGGGCGTCCTCGTCGTCGACCAGCTCGCTCTGGGTCCACGAGTGCTGTTCGGTCGCGGCCCGCCAGAGCCGTTCCTTGCCCCGGCCCTCGTGGGTGTCGGCCACCAGACCCACCGTCTCGAGGCGGCGCAGGTGGTAGCTCGTGGCTCCGGAGTTCGTGCCCAGCAGGCCGGCCAGCTCCGTGGCGCTGGCCGGGCCGCTGCGGCGCAGCTGACCCACGATGCGGGACCGCAGCGGGTGGGCCAGGACCTTGACCGCCTCGGCGGTCAGGTGCAGCTCGGTGGGGGGCTCGGTCGTCATGCGTGCACAATACCTCTGCACATTCTGTTTGCACAACATCTATGCACCGCCGGCCAAGGCCGGCATCGCCGCAGGTCAAGGTGGGTATGCCGGCGAGTCACCCGTGATTTTGGAGGGTCCTTCGCACGCCCTAGAATGAAGGAGTTGTGCTGCCTCGACGCGCGGTGGGCTCGGCCGGCCCGGATCCCCTCCGAGGGCCACTGACCACTCTCGCGGCCAGGACGCGGCCTACCACACTCTCATCGACAGGAAGCTGACCACTGTGCGCACGTACACCCCCAAGCCCGGCGAGGTCACCCGCGCCTGGCACATCATCGACGCGACCGACGTCGTGCTCGGCCGGCTGGCCAGCCAGACCGCGATCCTCCTGCGCGGCAAGCACAAGGCGACCTTCGCCCCGCACGTCGACACGGGCGACTTCGTCATCATCGTCAACGCCGACAAGGTCGTCCTGACCGGCTCCAAGGCCGAGAAGAAGAAGGCCTACACGCACTCCGGCTTCCCGGGTGGCCTGAAGTCCACGTCCTACACCGAGCTGCTCGACAAGCACCCCACCAAGGCGGTCGAGAAGGCCATCCGCGGGATGCTGCCGCACAACTCCCTGGCTCGCCAGCAGATGACCAAGCTCAAGGTCTACACCGGCCCGGCGCATCCCCACGAGGCCCAGAAACCCGTGCCCTTCGAGCTCACGCAGGTCGCGCAGTAAGCGCGCCGCGCGTCTCGAGCCCACCCGACTCCATCTGCCACTGAGAACACCGAAGGAAACCCGTGTCTGACACCGCCACCGACGTCCTCGAGACCGACGAGCCGGAGCTGAGCTCCTACACGTCCGAGTCCACCTCCGAGTCCACCTCCGCCAGCGCGGCCGGTGAGCCCGCCCGCCGCCCGAGTGCTTCCGCCCCCGGCGCAGCCACCGGCCGGCGCAAGCAGGCCATCGCCCGGGTCCGCATCGTGCCGGGCACCGGCGAGTGGACCATCAACGGCCGGACGCTCGAGGCCTACTTCCCCAACAAGGTGCACCAGCAGATCGTCAGCGAGCCCTTCGCGGTCCTCGACCTGACCGGCGCCTACGACGTGCTCGTGCGCGTGCACGGCGGCGGTCCCTCCGGTCAGGCCGGCGCCGTCCGCCTCGGTGTAGCTCGGTCCCTCAACGGCATCGACGAGGAGCTGAACCGCGCCACCCTCAAGAAGGCCGGGTTCCTCACGCGAGACGCGCGCGTCCCCGAGCGCAAGAAGGCCGGTTTGAAGAAGGCCCGTAAGGCACCGCAGTACAGCAAGCGCTGACCCATCGTCGCGACGAGGGCGGTCCCGGTTCGGCCGGGGCCGCCCTCGCTGGTTACCCACGGCTCCCCCGAGGGACTGTGACGCGACCCGTAGTAGGTTCGGTCGCCGCGCGTCAGGGGACGCTCGACGGCCGACGCAGGAAGGCGGACACCCACAGTGGCTCGACTGTTCGGAACGGACGGCGTCAGGGGGCTGGCGAACCACGACATCACGGCTGAGCTGGCGCTCGATCTGGCCGTCGCCGCGGCCCACGTGCTGGCCGAGTCCGGTGAGTTCGAGGGCCACCGGCCCACGGCCGTGGTCGGCACCGACGGCCGCGCATCCGGCGAGTTCCTGTCCGCCGCGACCGTGGCCGGGCTCGCCTCGGCCGGGGTCGACGTCCTTGATGCCCGCGTCCTGCCCACCCCGGCCATCGCCTTCCTCACCGCCGACACCGGCGCCGACCTCGGCGTCGTGCTCTCGGCCTCGCACAACCCGATGCCCGACAACGGCATCAAGTTCTTCACGCGGGGCGGACACAAGCTGCCCGACGACGTCGAGGACGCCATCGAGGCGCGGATGCGCGAACCGTGGCAGCGACCCACCGGCGCCGGCGTCGGCCGCGTTCGCTCGCTCGACGACGGGGCGGAGCGCTACGTCCAGCGCCTTCTGTCGGTCCTGCCGAACCGGCTCGACGGGCTGCACCTCGTCGTTGACGCCGCCAACGGTGCCGCCTCGGCCGTGTCGCCCGGGGCGTTCCGCCGGGCCGGCGCCGAGGTCACCGTCATCGGGGCCGACCCCGACGGTCTCAACATCAACGACGGCTACGGCTCGACCCACCTCGAACGCCTGTGTGCGACGGTGCTCGACGCCGGAGCCGACCTCGGTATCGCCCACGACGGCGACGCGGACCGCTGTCTCGCGGTCGACGCGTGCGGCCAGCCCGTCGACGGTGACCAGATCATGGCGGTGCTGGCCATCTCGTTGCGCGACAAGGGCCGACTGCCCGCAGACACCCTGGTGGCCACCGTCATGTCCAACCTGGGGATGCTCCAGGCGATGCAGCGCGAGGCGATCACGGTGCGACAGACCGCAGTCGGTGACCGATACGTGCTCGAGGACATGAAAGCCGGCGGGTTCGCCCTCGGCGGCGAGCAGAGTGGTCACGTCATCTTCCTCGAGCACGGCACCACCGGAGACGGTGTGCTCACCGGGCTCATGCTGGCGGCCCGGGTCGCCGAGACCGGACGTTCGTTGGCCGACCTGGCCGGGGTGATGTCCCGCCTGCCGCAGGTGCTGGTCAACGTCCGCGGCGTCGATTCGTCGCGGGCGGACACGCATACCGGCGTCCAGGCCGACGTCACCCGAGCCGCTGACGAGCTGGGCACGAGCGGGCGCGTGCTCCTGCGCAAGTCGGGCACCGAGCCGCTCGTCCGAGTGATGGTCGAAGCGGCTGACCAGTCGCGCGCTCAGGCCGTCGCGGACCGCCTCGCCGAGTCGGTGCGGAAGCATCTGACCCTTCCATGAGGCTGGTCATGTTGGGGGGCGGGGGTTTTCGCACCCCCCTCGTGTATGCCGCGCTGGCGGCAACCGGGTCGGGCGTCACGGAGGTGGTGCTGCAGGACACCGAGGCCGCACGTCTCGACGTCATGGCGCACGTGCTGGCTCCGCTCACCGAGGCCGGCGGAGCGGAGGCGCCGCGGGTGACGACCACCACCGATCTCGACCGGGCCCTCGAAGGTGCGGACTTCGTCTTCTCCGCGGTGCGCGTCGGCGGGCTGGCCGCCCGTGTGCAGGACGAGCGAGTGGCGCTGGACCTCGGGGTCCTCGGCCAGGAGACGACCGGGCCGGGCGGGGTCGCCTACGGGCTGCGCACGGTCCCGGTCGCGCGCGCCATCGCCCAGCGGGTGCGGGCGGTCGCCCCGGACGCCTGGGTCATCAACTTCACCAACCCCGCGGGGATGATCACCGAGGCCATGCAGGCCGTGCTCGGACCACGGGTCGTCGGCATCTGCGATACGCCGATCACCATGGCCCGAAGGGCTGCTCGCCTGCTGGGCGTTCCGGCGGATACGGCGCTGGAGCTCGACTACGTGGGGCTCAACCATCTCGGGTGGCTGCGCGGTCTCGGGGTGGGCGGTGAGGACCTGCTGCCGCGGCTGCTGGCCGACGACGCGTTGCTCGGCGCGACGGAGGAGGGCCAGCTGTTCGGGCTGGACTGGGTGCGCACCCTCGGGGCCCTGCCCAACGAGTACCTCTACTACTACGACTTCACCCGTGATGCGGTTGCCGCGATCGCCGCCGGTGGGAGGACCCGGGGCGAGTTCCTGCGCGGACAGCAGGAGGCCTTCTATCTCGCCGCGCAGGAAGACCCGGCGCAGGCGCAGCAGCGGTGGACGGCTGCGCGGCACGAGCGGGAGAGCACCTACATGGCGGCCGAGCACGCCGGGGCGCCACGCGGCGGCGCCGCCGAGGTCGCCGACGTCGGAGGGTACGAAGGGGTGGCCCTGTCGTTGATGCGGGCCATCACCCACGACGAACGGGCCACGATGATCCTTAATGTCGCCAACGGAGCGGCAGTCTCCGCCCTGCCCTCCGACGCCGTGGTCGAGGTGCCCGTCACCGTCGGTCAGGACGGCCCTCGTCCGTTGACGGTGACCCCGCCCGACCTGCACCAGCTGGGCCTTATGGCCCAGGTCAAGGCCGTGGAGCGCTTGACGATCGAGGCCGCGGAGACCGGCTCGGCGGCGGCGGCCGAGCGGGCGTTCGCCCTGCACCCGCTCGTCGACTCGGTGACCACCGCCCGGTCGTTGCTCCGCGGCTACCGCGAACGCATCCCCGAGGTCGATGCCGTGTTCACGGCGTGACCCTGGACGTCCGCCCGGAGCGCACGGCATACCGTCCCGGTGACATCGTCCGGGTCCTCGTCGACGGGACGAGCACGGGCACCGCCGCGGTCGAGGTCACGCACCTCGGTGAGGTCTGGACCGACCTGACGGTGGATATTCGACCGGGTCGGCAGGTGGTCGAGCTCGGGACTGGGCGCCAGGGGTCTTACGCGGTGCGGGTCCGGACGGGCGAGAGCTCGGTCGCTACGGCGTTCGACGTGCTGGCCGACCCGCTCTCGCGGCCCCGCTACGGGTTCCTCGCCAACTTCCCGCCGGGCCGCGACGACGCCGAGGAGCTGCGCGACTCACTGCGCGCTTTCCACGTCAACGCGGTCCAGTTCTATGACTGGATGTACCGGCACGCCGAGCTGGTGCCGCCGGCTGACACCTATCAGGACGCGCTGGGCCGCAGCCTGTCCCTGACCACCGTGCGTCAGCTCGTCGAGACGGTCCACGGGCTCGGCGCGTCTGCTCTGGCCTACGCCGCCGTCTACGGGGCCGGTGCCGACTACGCCGCGCAACACCCGGACGAGGTGCTGCACCGCCGCGACGGGTCGCCATGGATGCTGGCCGACTTCCTGTGGATCATGGACGTCAGCCCAGGTTCCACCTGGACGACGCACATCGTCGATGCCATGCGGCGGGCCGTGTCCGAGGTCGGGTTCGACGGTCTGCACCTCGACCAGTACGGCCACCCGAGGGCGGCACTGACCGCCGGGGGCACCAGGGTCGACCTCGCGGAGGCCTTCCCCGCGCTGATCAACTCCGTGCGAGAGACGCTGCCCGGGGCCGTGCTGATCTTCAACAACGTCAACGACTTTCCGACCCGTCGCACGGCGCGGGCGCGTCAGGACGTGACCTACATCGAGGTCTGGTCCCCGCACGACGAGTATGCCGACCTCGTGCGGCTCGTCGAGGTGGCCTGCGACCTGGCCCCCCACCGACCGGTCGTGCTCGCGGCATACCAGTCGCCCTTCGCCACGGCCGGCGGAGCGCCGCAGGTGGCGGCGGCGGCGCTCGCGCTCTCGACGGTGTGGGCCTCGGGAGGCCAGTCGCTGCTGTTCGGTGAGGTGAACGCGGTCCTCGTCGACCCGTACTACCCCCGTCATGCGATCCTCGACGACTCCGCGGCGCGCACGCTGCGCGCGTTCACCGACTTCTCCGTCGCCAACGGTGACCTGCTGTTCGGACCTGAGAGCGGCACGACCACGCAGTCCACGGTGGGCGGAGTCAACGAGGACGTCCACGTGACCGGCGTTCCCGTGAGCCTGCGTCCTGAAGCCGGGCGCGTATGGGTGCGCACGAGCCGGGTCAGTGGCCGGCTCGTCGTGCAGCTCGTCGACCTTCGTGACCAGGCGGACACACGGTGGAACGAGCCGAGGACACCGACCACCCCCGTGGCCGGGGTCACCGTGCGGGTGCGGGTCGTCCAGCCCGGACCGCGGGCGTGGTTCGGTCACCCGTTGGGCGGACCGGAGCTGAAGCAGCTGGTGGTGCGCGACCACGGGGACCAGATCACGCTCGAGGTGCCCGAGTTCGACACGTGGGGGTTGCTCGTCGTCGACGGCTGACCGGACGAGGCGCCGTCACACGACCTGGTTGAGCAACCCGGTGTCGACGTCGTAGAGGAACCCGCCGACGAGGACGGAGTCCGGGATCAACGGGTGCGTCAGGACCTTGCGGACGTCGAGACGGAGCACCGCCTCCTGGTCCTCGACGACGTGGAAGGGGTACCACGTGGCGTCGGTGCGGGCCGAGGCGCTCACCCGGTCGCGCAGCTCGGCGGCCGTGTTGGAGGCCACGGCGCACCGGGTGTGGGGGACGACGAGGACCCGGTTGACCCCCAGCAGGTGCACTCCCAGGACGATGGCCTCCAGCGCCGCGTCGTCGACCCGGCCCCCGGGGTTGCGGAAGATCTTGGCGTCTCCCGGCTTCAGGCCCACCATTCGCAGCGGGTCGATGCGCGAGTCCATGCAGGTGACCATGGCCACGCCGGCGTGGGCCACGCCGTCGAACCCCTTGACCGGCGCGGTCTCGGCGTAGGACCGGTTGGCAGACAACAGGTCCGCGAAGTCCTGAGGGTTCATGGCTGACCCCCGGAACAGGGGGAGGGAGGGGCGGTCTCGGGCATCGGTCTCCTCGTGCAGAGCGGAATCCAACTCTAGGGGCCGCCAGTGCCCTTGCCGCCGCACCGGACACCTGGCCAAGGGAGCGGCGGAAGGTTGCGCCGTTGTCTTGCCGCAAGAACAAAATCTCCGAATCGCGTTGACCGAACGACGGGTCGGGCCGATCCCCCTCGAGGTCGCTGAACCGGTACAGGTCACGAATCGGGAAAGCCTGTGTCTGGTGTGGCGCGGATCGCCTGGAGTGGTGTCGAATGAGCCCCAGAGAGACGAGGAGACTTCGAGGCGCGCCCCAGCGCCTCATGACAATGACCGGCGACGATGCCGGTCTTCTGTCGCCCGGTCGCTAGCGGCCGGCCCGCGCGGGGCCAATGATGCCCCCGGATCACCTCCAAGGAGGAGTCAGAACAATGATCAGTCGCAGGGCAAGCGTGACCGCTCTCGTCGGTGTGGCCGTGGCCGGCCTCGCCTCGGGCTGTCTGTCGTCAGGGGGGTCGAGCAGCTCGGGTGGAGGTGGTAACGCCACGGCGAGTGGGCCGGGGAAGTCAAGTGTCGAAGTCATGTACGGCTTCGGCAACGAGCAGGAGACCGCCTTCCAGAAGGACCTCAACAAGTTTGCGTCGGCGAACGGGTTCACCATCAAGTTCACCAAGGCCGCGTCCTGGGACACCGAGATCCGGGCCCGCGTGGCCGGCGGCAACCCGCCCGATGTGGGCCTGTTCCCGCAGCCGGGCGTGATGTGTGACCTGTCGAAGCAGAAGAAGGTGCTCGCCTACGACGACGCCACCGTCACTACCGACAAGGCCACCCTGGTCCCCGGCTTCGTCGGAGCCGGCACCTGTGCCGACGGCAAGGTCTACGGCCTGCCGTCCGCCGTCAGCGTGAAGTCGCTGCTGTGGACCGACGCTCCGTCGTTCTCGGCCGCTGGTTACAAGCAGCCGCAGACACTCGACGAGATGCTGGCGCTGAGCAGCACGATCAAGGGTCAGGGCAAGGTCCCCTGGTGCATCGCGGCGGAGTCGGGCAATGCGACCGGCTGGCCGATCACGGACTGGATCGAGGACCTCGTGCTGCGGCTCGCGGGCCCGGACAACTACGACAAGTGGGTGACCGGCCAGCTGAAGTTCAACAGCCCCGAGATCAAGCCGGCGTTCGAGTACTTCCAGAAGATCGCGTTCACCGACGGCAACGTCCTCGGTGGCACCAAGGCCATCGTCGCCACGAACTTCCAGACCGGCGGCAACCCGCTGTTCAAGCAGCCTCCCGGATGCTACCTGTTCAAGCAGGCGACCTTCATCGCCGGGAAGGGCGGGTTCCCGGACGACGTCCTCGCCAAGCTCGACACCGAGGTCGGCGTCTACCCCTTCCCGCCGAAGACGGCTGGCGAGAACCCGGTCGAGGTCGGCGGCGACCTCGCAGCCGCGTTCAACAACGACGCCAACACCATCAAGCTGCGCAACTTCATCGCCAGCAAGGACAACGGCGTCGAGGCGGCCAAGGCGGGCTACCTCTCCCCGCACAAGACCGCGGACGTCACGCTGCTGCCCAACAAGGTCCTTCAGAAGATCGCGTCGGACGTGCTCTACAAGGCGTCGGCCGCTCGCTTCGACGGGTCCGACCTCATGCCGGCCAAGGTGGGTGCGGGGACCTTCTGGACCGAGCCGATCAAGTGGATCTCGGGCCAGCAGGATCTCGACACCACGCTGAACAACATCGACGCCAGCTTCCCCAAGGCCAGCTGACCTCAGCCCGGCAGCCGCGGGACGGACCTGACCGGTCCCCCCACGGCTGCCGGGTGACCACCCCTGCTGGGCATCGTCTGAGAAGGGACCACGTCCTTGGCCATTAAGCTGCTCAACGCCGTCATCGCCATCATCGGTGGCATCGGCGGCTCCATGATCCTGTTCTGGCTCCTCAACAAGCTGGCCGAGTCGTTGAAGGGCAAGTGGGAGGACCGCGTCAAACCGTGGATGTTCGCGGGCCCGGCGATTCTGGCGATTGCCGTCTTCCTGATCTATCCCGCGATCTCGACGCTCCAGTACAGCTTCGCCAACGAGGACTCGACCGCATACGTCGGGTTCAAGAACTACGCCAACCTGCTGACCGACCCCACCTTTCTCCAGGTGCTGTTCAACAACGTGCTCTGGATCCTCATCGTGCCGGCACTGACCGTGGCCCTTGGGTTGGGGGTGGCCGTGCTCGCCGACCGGCTCCGTCCCCGCGGCGAGAAGGTCAGCAAGACGCTGATCTTCCTGCCGATGGCCATCAGCATGGTCGGCGCGGCGACCATCTGGCGCACGATCTACGAGTACCAGCCGTCGGGCACCCCGCAGACCGGGCTGCTCAACGCCATCTTCGGCCTCTTCGACAAGGGCCCGTTCTATTGGTACTCCATCGACACCCTGCACCTGAACAGCCTGCTGCTGATGATCATCCTCGTCTGGACCCAGGTCGGCTACTCCATGGTGCTGCTCTCTGCGGCCATCAAGTCGGTCCCGGAAGACACCCTCGAGGCCGGCCGCATCGACGGCGCCGGTGAGCGGCGGATCTTCTTCAGCCTCATCATCCCCCAGATCCGGCCGACCCTCATCACCGTGTTCATCACCGTGCTCATCGGCGTCATGAAGGTCTTCGACATCGTCTACGTGACGACCAACGGCAACTTCAACACCGACGTCATCGGCCGGCGGTTCTACGACGAGATGTTCACCCAAGGCAACTACGGCTACGCCGCGTCGATCGTCGTCATTCTCATGATCGCGATCATCCCGGTCCTGATCTACCAGGTCCGCAACTTCCGGGCCGAGGAGGCCGCACGATGAGCACGTCACTGCAACCGGGGGTCGGCGCCCCCGAGGAGATCCCCCAGCAGTCCCAGCAGGTCCTGCGGCACAGCAAGGCCGGCAGCGGGCCCGGTAGCGCCACCTGGCCCGTGCGCCTCGTCGTCGCCGTGCTCTGCCTGCTCTGGATCGTCCCGGTCCTCGGGTTGCTCATCAACTCGTTCCGAACTCGTGACGCGCAGTTCGGTTCTGGGTGGTGGTCCGCCATCGCCAACCCGCTCGACTTCACCTCGTGGACGGTCGACAACTACGTCCGCGTCCTGACGACGAACGACGCGGGCGTCAACATGGGTCAGGCGTTCGTCAACAGCTTCATCGTCACGGTGCCCGCGACGGTCATCCCGATCCTCATCGCCGCCTTCGCGGCATACGCGTTCACGTTCATGCAGTGGAAGGGCCGCGACATCGTGTTCGTCGTCGTCGTCGGCCTGCTCGTCGTGCCCAACCAGGTCGCCCTGGTGCCCCTGCTCAAGCTGTACGGGACTGTCGGCCTCAACGGCACCTTCCTCGCCGTATGGCTCGCCCACATCGGCTTCGGGATGCCGCTGGCGGTCTACATCCTGCGCAACTACATGTCGGGCCTGCCCATGGCCATCATCGAGTCGGCCAAGATCGACGGGGCGAGCCACTTCACGACGTTCTGGCGGCTCATCATCCCCATGTCCACCCCGGCACTGGCCTCGTTCGCGATCTTCCAGTTCCTCTGGGTCTGGAACGACCTGCTCATCGCGCTGCTGTTCCTCGGCCGCGGCGACAACACCATCCTCACCGTCGCCCTCCAGGGCCTGCAGGGTCAGACGGGTCAGGGCCGCGAGCTCATCCCCGCCGCCGGGTTCGTCACCATCATCGTCCCGCTGATCGTCTTCCTCTCCCTCCAGCGCTACTTCATCCGCGGCATGACCTCAGGCGCCGTCAAGGGCTGACGTTCAGCAAAAGGACCACGAACGCCGGTGCCCGGGAGACCGCTCTCCCGGGCACCGGCGTGCCTACGGGCCCGGGCCGCGACAGTCGGCGCGACGGCTCGAGGACCAGGTGGGACGGCATGCGGCTACGAGCGGCTGAGCTCGGATCGGCGGGGGGCGTAGGCCCCGGCTCGCGCCACGGTGATGCCCCCCGTGGCGATGGCCCGCTCGATCGCCGGCTGCACGTGCTTCAAGGTCGCGGCCCCCAGCCGGTCGCGCGCCTCGATCCCGCCGAGCAGGCGGGCGTCGAGCAGGCCGGATATCAGCCCGGCCATGAACGAGTCACCGGCGCCGACCGTGTCGGCGACCTTGGTCGACGTGGCTGCCGCGGTCGCCACCGATCCGACGTGGTGGAGGGCATAGAGCGCTCCCTCGCCACCGCGCGTGACCACGGTCAGCGAGGCGCCGAGGCCGCCCCAGTGCCGGAGCACATCCGGGACGAAGCGGTCGGGGTAGAGCCACGCGATGTCCTCGTCGCTGGCCTTGACGACGTCGGAGAGCGCGACGAGGGCCTCGATCCGGGGGCGGACGTCGTCGGGCGACCCCATGAGGCTGGGCCGGACGTTCGGGTCGTAGGACACCGTGGCGGTGGCGCGCGCGCGCTCGACCGCATCGACGGTCTGGGTGCCACCGGGCTCGAGGACGGCGGCGATGCTCCCGGTGTGCACGTGCCGGTAGCCGCCCAGCTCCGAGATGGCGGGGACCTCCCAGGTGATGTCGAAGTCGTAGGTCGCCGCGCCCTCGTCGTCGAGCACCGCCCGAGCCACCGAGGTGTGGTCGGCGCCGTCGCTCCCGTCGACCAGTCGGGTCCCCATGTCCCTACAGCGCTCCGCGATCCGTCGGCCCCGGTCGTCGGCCCCGACCCAGGTGGCCAGCGCGACATCGTGTCCGAGGGCGGCCAGACCGAAGGCGACGTTGGCGGGGCTGCCACCCACGTGCTCAACTGCCGGCGAGCCGCTGCGCTCGACGGCGTCGACCAGCGCCTCGCCGATGACGAGCACCGGGGGCGGTGTGGTCGCGGCGGGCGCGCCGGGCGGGCTGGGTGGACTGGGGGTGGGGCTCATCGGCACACGTCTCCTCCGTCGCAGGGTCCGGGGCAACTCTAGGGGGACCACGTTTGGTCTCCGGCGCGTCAGGGGAGACGATGAGGCCATGAGCTCGCCGGGCCCAGGCCAGCCGCCTCCAGCGTCACCACCCTCGGTGCCGGACGCCCCGGAGAGCCCGGAGACCCTAGCGCCGGTGGCCGCCGCGCCGGCCAGCCGCTACTCGATGGGCTCGAGCGGCAACATGGTCCGCTCACTTCTCGTCATCCTCGGAATGGTCGCCGTCCTCGTGGCGATCGTGCCGCGCACCACCGGGATCACCCAGCCACCCGTCGACGCCGCCTCGGTGGTGGCGGACGCGGCGACGCAGGCCGGGCTCCCCTTCGCCGCGCCCGTCGGACTCCCGTCGGGATGGAAGGCGACCAACGCCCGGTATGCGGCGAGCACCGACGGGCTGCCGACCTGGCAGGGCGGGTGGTCCACCCCGCAGGGCGGCTACGTCGCCATCCGCCAGACCAAGACCTCGAGCCCGGCCTGGCTCCAGGCGGCCACGGGCGAGGGGAAGCCGACCGGCCAGGTGCAGGTGGGCGGGCGCACCTGGGCGCGATACCAGGCCACCTCGCCGCAGCCGCGGACCAGCCTCGTCGACCTCCCGTCCGGGGCAGCGGCCACGACCGGGCTCGTCACGGTCATCACCGCGACCGCACCGGACGACGAGGTCGCGACGTTCGTCACGGCGCTGCAGCCGGCCCCGACCCGCTGATCTGTCGCTGCGCGCCGTCGAGCCACGACGTGCAGTGGGCCGCCAGGGCCTCGCCGCGCCGCCAGAGCCGCATCCCCTCCTCGAGGGGCACCTGGCCTCCTTCGAGCTGGGCCACGATGGCGCTCAGCTCGTCGCGCGCGGTCTCGTAGGACAGGTCGGCGACGTCAGGGAACTCGGGGCCCGGCTCCGACGTTGGGGCGGCCGCACTGGCATCGGCGACCGCGGCGGCGGAGGCGTCACCGCTGGCGGGAGGGCTGCTGGGGGCCTTGGCCATGCGGCAACCCTAGTTGGGGCGTCCGACGGTGCGGACGCCGAAGTCGCCGCGCGCCACCCGCACGCGGAGCAGCTCGTCGGTCTGCAGCTCGTCCTGGGCGACGACGACCCGCCCGTCGCGGTGCTGCACCACGGCATACCCGCGCTCGAGGGTGGACTGCGGTGACAGGGCTCGGACGCGGGCGGCGAGATGGCGCACCTCGTCATCGCCGCGGTGCAGGCGGGCGACGACCCGCTCCCGGGCGCGCGTCCGCAGGGCGACGACCTGTTCGCGCTGACGAACGACCAACGCCGTGGGGTCGGCCATGACCGGTCGGGTGCGCAGCGCGTGCAGGAGGTGGCCCTCGTGGTCAAGACGACGAGCCACAGCGCGCCTGGCCCGCTGGCGAGCCTGCTGGGCCCGCTCGAGCTCGGCCTGGGCGTCGGGGACGACGCGCTTGCCGGCATCGGTCGGCGTCGACGCCCGCCAGTCGGCGACGAAGTCGAGCAGGGGCGTGTCGATGTCGTGACCGATGGCGCTGACGACCGGGGTCACCGCGTCCGACACAGCCCGCAGCAGGGTCTCGTTCGAGAACGGCAGCAGCTCCTCGGCGGCGCCGCCGCCACGGGCGATGACGATGACGTCCACGCCCCGGTCGGCGTCGAGCTCGCGCAGGGCGGCGGTCACCTCGGTCACCGCGCTGCTGCCCTGGACCGCCACCGGTCGCACCCTGAACTGCACGGACGGCCACCGGCGCCGGGCGTTCTCGACGACGTCCTTCTCTGCCGCACTGTCCCGACCAGTGATGAGACCGACGCACCCGGGCAGGAACGGCAGCGGGCGCTTCCGGTCGGCGGCGAACAGCCCCTCGGCGGCCAGCCGCTGCTTGAGGATCTCGATGCGAGCCAGCAGGTCGCCGACCCCGACCGGCCGGATCTGGCGGGCGTCGAGCATCAGCGTGCCGCGCTTGGGCCAGAACACCGGCTTGGCCTGCAGGACGACCCGGGCGCCCTCCACCAGCGGGGCGCCCATCGCAGCGATGGCGTGCACCGAGATGCTCGCGGACAGTGACATGTCGACGTCGGGGTCGCGCAGGGTGAGGTACGCCGTGCTGCCTCGACGGTTGACCTGTACCACCTGGCCCTCGACCCAGAGCGCCGACATCTTGTCGACGTAGTCGGCGATCTTGAGGCTGAGCACCCGCACCGGCCACGGCGCCTCGGCACTGGTGTCGCCGGCCCGTTCGGGCAGCACGGCTCCGGCGGTCACGTCCTTACCCTAGGGTCACTCGGCGGACGCCTCCCGTCGTTCGGCGGCGGTGTAGGCGCGCATCGCCGCCGCCGGGTCGGCCCGACGGGCGCGGCGCAGGTCGGCGACCTTCGCCGATGTCGCCTGCATCGCCGCGACCGCGCTGCCCCGGGTCCACGTCACCGCGTGGGCGGCGTCGATCCCGAGGCCACCGCCCACCTCGACGGCGTCCTGGTCGGCGCCCATGTAGAGGAACTGCCACCCGTAGGTGCTCGTCTGCTGGTCGACCAACGACCTGATCGCGGGGTGCGTCCACTCCCGGCTGGCGTTCTCCAGCCCGTCGGTCATCACGGCGACGACGACGGTGCCGGGGCGCCGGCCCTCGGGCAGCGCGGCCAGCCGTGCCCCCGCGTCGACGATGAGCCGGCCCATCGAGTCGAGCAACGCGGTGCTGCCGCGCGGGTCGAGCTGCAGCGGGCCGACCTGGTCGATGGGGATGTCAGAGAAGACGAGCTCGTACTCGTTGTCGAAGCGGGCCAGCGACATCCGGCACTCGCCGTCACCGCGGCGCTGTTCGGCGACGAAGGCGTCGAACCCCCCGACGATGTCGTCCTTGATCGACTGCATCGACCCGCTGCGGTCGAGCAGGACAAAGATGTGAGTGAGGTCGGGACGGGTGTTGTCCGCGCTCGAGGGGACGGCCATGGGGCTCTCCTTCAGGTGGTGCGACGCGGCCGGAACCGCATCGGCGGGCGGGGGTCAGTGCTCTGCGCGTTGTCGGCGGCCGGCTCCGGCATGCGCCCGGTCTCCTGGTCGTAGCGGGCGCGCTCGACTCCGGCCGCGGTCACCCGACCGCTCTCGTTGGCATACGGGGCGAGCAGGGGAGTGCGGCCCAGGCGTGGACCGACGGCGTTCTCCGAGAGGCCGACACCGGCCCCGACGGACCGGATCGACGCCCGGCCGGCGACGACGGCGTTGGCCATGGTCTCGTCGATGAGCCCGGCGAGCCGGTCCGCGGCCGACCGGAGGTGCGGTAGGGCCTGACCCGGGTCGGGGCTCTCGGCCGCGGCCTCGAGGCTGGCGCGGATCGCGGCGTAGGGCTGGTCGTCGGAGGTGGTCACGCGTCCAGGTTACCGCACTAAATGCGGATCCGCGAGTTGTTCGTGTATGCGAGTACTGCGGCCCCAGCAGCCGTGGGTCGGGGGGCCAACCGGTGACCCACGTACGATGACGGCATGTCCGTGCCCCCCGTGAAGAAGGTCCTCCTCGCGGCGCCGCGCGGCTACTGCGCGGGGGTGGACCGCGCGGTCGTCACGGTCGAGAAGGCGCTGGAGCTGTACGGCGCCCCGGTCTACGTGCGCAAGGAGATCGTCCACAACCGGCACGTCGTCACCACCCTGAAGAAGCGCGGCGCCATCTTCGTGGACGAGACCGACGAGGTCCCGGAGGGCGCCACGGTGATCTTCAGCGCGCACGGGGTCGCCCCGGTCGTCCACGACGAGGCGAGGGCCCGCAGCCTCAAGACCATCGACGCGACGTGCCCCCTCGTGACCAAGGTGCACCGCGAGGCGGTGCGCTTCGCGGACGCCGACTTCGACATCCTTCTGATCGGGCACGAGGGGCACGAGGAGGTCGTCGGCACGGCGGGTGAGGCACCCGAGCACATCACCCTGGTTGACGGCCCGGACGACGTGCCCAACGTGGAGGTCCGTGACCCGGAGAAGGTGGTCTGGCTGTCGCAGACCACGCTCTCGGTCGACGAGACGATGGAGACGGTGCGCCGGTTGCGCGAGCGGTTCCCCAGGCTGCAGGACCCGCCGAGCGACGACATCTGCTACGCCACCCAGAACCGCCAGGTCGCGGTGAAACAGATGGCGCCGGCCTGTGATCTCGTGCTCGTCGTCGGGTCGCGCAACTCGTCCAACTCGGTGCGCCTCGTCGAGGTCGCGTTGGACCACGGGGCCCGCGCGAGCCACCTGGTCGACTACGCCGAAGAGATCGGCGACGCCTGGCTCGACGGCGTGTCCACCGTCGGGGTCACGTCCGGAGCGAGCGTCCCGGAGGTCCTCGTCCGCGACGTCCTCGCCTACCTCACCGACCACGGCTTCCCGCCCGCCGAGACGGTCGTCGCGGCCGAGGAGTCACTGCTGTTCGCGCTGCCCACCGAGCTGCGCCGCGACCTCAAGGCACGGTCGGGCTCGGAGCCGGACCACGTGCGGCACAACCCCGCGGTCGTCGGGTCCGGCGCGCTGCGCTGACCCTCGTCCGGCGCGCCCTGCCGGACGGTGGGGGGGTTGGGTCCGGCTCACCACCAGCCCTGGCGCTTCGCCCAGAGCAGCAGCACGCCCCACATCGCGGCCAGGATGACCATGATGACCACGAGGACGATGATCCAAACCGGGTGGGTGCGGGTTGTTGTCGTCCATGTGGGCCATGACGCTCTTCTCCAGACCGCCGACCTTCTCGGCGATCTGGTTGACCGACGCCTCCTCGGCGGAGGGTGAGGGTGGCCACGATCCAGCCCGCCGGGGCGACCGGCCACGGCGGCGTGACCCGCCCGGCCGCCGGCCTCCGGGCCACCTTCTCGGTCTCCGTGAGCATCGCCTCGAGGGGGGGACGACGGGGTTGCGGGGCCCGTGGACGGTGACGAGGTAGATGGGCCCCACGAAGAGGTCCAGCTCGAGGTCGTGGACGTGGCCGCCGCCTCCGCGCAGCGGGCGGTGCAGGACGAGCACGACGTGGTCCGCGTAGCCGCGCATGCGCGGCACGTGCGCCCGTTCCATCACGGCCGTGGACCGCGCGGGCGTGGAAGCCGAAGCTCGACGTCAGCTGCTCGGCGGTTTGCTCGTCAGGGTCGGGGATGCCCAGCCATAGCCAACCGTCGTCCCTGGCCAGCAGACCGTAGACATCGGGGTGCGCGGCCTCAGAGGTCCGCCCGGTGCTGCGCTCGACCCAGAACACCCTGATGCCAGGCATATTCGCTCATGTAGACCAGGTTCCTGAGGGTCTGGGGCTACCACGCGCACCGTCAGGCGCTGCGCGTGCGCTCCTCCGCCCCCTCGACGTCGAGCTCGGGACGGCTCACGTCGGCGTCCAGCGCCTCGACGAGCTCGTAGGCGGTCAATGGACGCGGGGTCGCCTCCACCGGCGCGAGCGTGGGCAGCCGGCGCTCTACGAGACCGAGGTCGTGCAGGCGCCGGGCGGTCGGCAGGACGCGGCTCTCCAGGGAGCCCACGAACCCGTTGTACGCCTCCACCGAGCGGCGCAGGGCCGCCCCCATCGTGCTGGCGTGAGCCCCTAGGGCTCCCAGCCGCTCGTGCAGCTCGCGGCCCACGGTGAGCAGCTCTCGAGCGTTGTCCGCCAGCGCGTCCTGCCGCCAGGTGTAGGCGACGGTGCGCAGCAGCGCCAACAGCGTTGCGGGGGAGGCCAGCACGACGCGGCGCGACATCGCGTAGTCGTGCAGGCCGGGGTCGTGGGCCAGTGCCGCCGTGAGGATCGCCTCTCCCGGCACGAAGCAGACGACCATCTCGGGTGTCGTCTCGAACGCCGTCCAGTACGCCTTGGCGGCCAGGGTGTCGACGTGGCCGCGCAGGGCCTTGGCGTGGGCGGCCAGGGCGGCGGTGCGCCGGTCGGCGGTGAGGCCCTCGGCCTGCGCCGCGAGGAAGCCCGTCATCGGGACCTTGGCGTCGACGACGAGAGTCTTGTCGCCCGGCAGGCGGACGACCACGTCGGGCCGCACCGTGCGAGCGTCGCTCGAGACCGAGGTGACCTGCTCGTCGAAGTCGCAGCGGGAGAGCATCCCGGCGTGCTCGAGGACGCGGCGCAGCTGCACCTCCCCCCACGACCCCCGCACCGACGAGGCGTTGAGCGAGCCCACCAGAGAGGCGGTCTGGGCGCCGAGCTCCGTCGTCGTCCGCGACACCCGGGCCATCTCCGCGGCCACCTCGCTGAACTGGGCGACGCGCTCGCGCTCGAGGTCGTGGACCTGCTGCTCCACCCGGTCGAGGCTGGAGCGCAGCGGCGCGATCATCTGGGCCGTCTCGGAGTCTTCGCTGAGGGCGGCCTCGAGGTCGATGACGCGCTCGCGGAGTAGGTCGCGCTCGGTGGCCGCCGAGGTGAGGCGCACCGCATACCGAGACTGCACGACGAGCCACGCGAGCAGCGCACCGACGGCGAGGCCAGCGAGTGCGAGCAGGATCTCCATGCCGGAACAGTGACAGCCCGCACCGACAAACCTGGGGACCTACCGCTGGTGGTGCGACTCCTGGAGCCCGTAGACGGGGGTGTCGAGTCCCTCGTAGCGTGCCTTGAGCTGCAGGGCGAGGAACTGGGAGTAGTGCCGCGACTGGTGCAGGTTACCGCCGTGGATCCAGAGGTTCTCCACGTTGGTCGGCTTCCACATGTTGCGCAGCTCGCCCTCCCACGGGCCGGGGTCCTTGGTCGTCTCCGAGCCGTAGCCCCACACCTTGCCGACCCGGTCGGCGACCTCGGTCGAGATGAGCGTCTCGAGGAAGCCGTTCATCGACTGGTAGCCCGTGGCGTAGACGACGACCTCGGCGGGCAGCGTCGTGCCGTCGGTGAGCACGACGGCATCCTCGGTGAGGTGGTCGACCTGGCCGTGGACGACCGGGACCCGTCCGTCGATGACCAGCTGGCCCGCGCCGACGTCGATGTAGTAGCCGGAGCCGCGCCTCAGGTACTTCATGAACAGGCCGGAGCCGTCGTGGCCGAAGTCAAGGTCGAACCCGGCCGCCCGCAGCCCGTCGTAGTACTCCTGGTCGCGCACCTGGGCCTCGTCGTACGCCGGTTTCACTGCCCCGGGCATGATCCGGTAGGGCAGCGAGGCGAAGATCAGGTCGGCCCGCTCGGTGGTCACCCCGCTCGCGACGGCCCGTTCGGAGTAGAGGTCGCCGAGGGCGAGGTCCATCAGCGAGTCGCTCTTGATGAGGTGGGTGCTGGAGCGCTGGACCATCGTCGGATGCGCGCCCGCCTCCCACAGCGACGCGCAGATGTCGAACGCCGAGTTGTTCGACCCGACGACCACGACGTTCTTGCCGGCGTAGGCGTCGCCGCCCGGGAAGTCGGACGAGTGGTGCTGCTCGCCGCGGAAGGTGTCCTGACCGGCATACGTGGGGCGGTTCGGGTAGCCGCTGACGCCGAGCGCGACGACGAGGTGCTTGGGCCGCAGCTGCACCTCGGTGCCGTGGCGGTCGACGGTGACCACCCACTCCTGCGCCTCGTCGTCCCACCGTGCGTTGCGGCACGTCGACCGGGTCCAGTAGCTGAGCTCCATGAGGGCGACGTAGTGCTCGAGCCAGTCGCCGATCTTGTCCTTGGCCGCGAACACCGGCCAGTGCTCGGGGAACTTGAGGTAGGGCAGGTGGTCGTACCAGACCGGGTCGTGCAGATGGAGGGACTTGTAGCGCTTCCGCCAGGAGTCGCCCGCCCGCTCGTTCCTCTCGAGGATGACGGTCGGTATGCCGTGTCGCTTCAGCCGGGCGCCGAGGCCGATGCCGCCCTGGCCGCCGCCGACGACGACGACGTAGGGCTGCTCTGTGTCGCCCAGCGCCTCGTCCGCCGCCGTCTTGCGCTCGAGCCAAGAGCGCCGCCCCTTGACGATCTCGTGCTCGACCCCCTTCTCGCGCTGCGTGCCGAGCGGCTCCTCGTAGCCCTTGAGCTCGACCATCGTCGTGAGCAGCGTGAAGGCCTTGCCG
>JAABVA010001739.1_pt1 | contig 22727 bp, 30 predicted proteins | sample 5560331 | NCBI WGS metagenome assembly JAABVA01 (sample SAMN12812661, study PRJNA571458) | rock metagenome | isolation source: Antarctica rocks | place: Antarctica: Victoria Land, Mt New Zealand sud | collected 2016-01-07
ATTAACTAACTGCGATGAACATCAGGTTAACATCTTTGAGGTGGGTTCACAGCTTCGCCCGCCTGACGTTCGACATCCGACATCTGAGATTTGAGTTATTTCAGTTTGCACGATATGGTCTGCCGTAGTCGTGAGTGTTTTCGCCTTTTTGGTGAATATAGAGCATCATCCTTCCTCGAAAGCCGCTGCTCTGAAGTATCGTCTAAAGAGAATAATACAGCTACTCGTATTTATGACTCAGTCGCGTACGCTAGTACTTATTAGGCTAGCGTCAATCTTTCATCTTATATTCTTCTTCATTGTGAACTCCCCCAAAGAAGTCAGTAAACAGGAACTCTTTGAACCTCGCTGTTACCGCTTGTCAAAACAATGAGAAGAAGCTCTCAATCCGAAAGTTTGCTCGTCAACATGACCTTAGCGAATCCACCCTAAGGGGACGACTCAATGGTCGCCAGGCTCGTGAAATTGCTTATATACCACGTCAGAAACTTTCAGTGGAGCAAGAAGATGCTTTAGCTCATTGAGTCATATTGATGCATAGCTGGGGCTGGCCTCCATGAGTCAAACAAGTTCGGCTCATGGCTATGGAATTACTACGAGCAGCTGGAGAAACAGAAGAACTGAGGGTCAACTGGGTTCAGCGGTTCTTGTTCCGTCATTCTCATTTGGTCTCTGTGTTCAGTCAAGCTCTGGATAAAGAACGTGCGGTTCTATGAAGAATTCTTCATCTCGGCCTATTCTTCTACCCCTACCTTCAACGCCCACGAGCCCGAAGAGAATTTCGTCACCGGGGCCAGCAAGAAGACATGAAAGCAGGTTCAGATGCCGTTCAGGGGGGCGGAACAGGCGAAAGAGGTGGCTTCAGATATTCAAATGTCTCGCAGTGGAAGGGTTATAAACCGTCTCGAAATCGTGCTTAAAGCTCTTTCGGAAGCTCCTTCGGAAGCTCATATATATCCGTACATAGAAGCCTTTATGGCTCGCCATTTTCAGTGCCATATATCATATTTGACATATATAAATTTATAAAGATACTAGGAGATGGTACAAGCAATCGTTAATGATATTGAGGGTGAGGTAGGTACTATATTCTCGTGGGGGCGCTAAATTAGCGTGCGCGACTGAGCCATAAATACGAGTACAGTACATGGTCCAATGATGTTGTCAATGCTTTTTTACCAAAGCATTTGTGAATCCTGACGAGTGAGTTTGTCAGAATCGTCAGAATTCCATTATTATTATCAATCATGACCTAAAAGTCGTAAATGTACCCATGCAATTCTTACTAATGATGATCGAGTTGCCATCGGACTTTCTGTGGCGCCGCTCGCGTGTGTCGCAAAGGCGAAGAGGCCGAGAAGAATCATTCGGTTTGCACGTGACCCAACATTGTGCAGCTACGTTAAGGTAAGGTCAATTTTTCATTGATATATAACACCTTTCGTTCCCGGAGAGGTAGAGCAAAAGCATTTCACTTCTCCAAACGATAAGACATTGACATCCAGTTCTTTTCAGAGCACCGTGTATTACCAACTCGAGAACACACAAAGCTTTCTGACACTTTACTATTTACATTCAACGCTACAAGAATGTCCAATCCATCCAAGCTTCTCGTCGTCTTCGGCGCAACCGGAAACCAAGGCGGTTCAGTCATCCAATCGATTCTTGCTGACCCTCGGGCTGCGAAAGAGTTCAAGATTCGTGGCATCACAAGAGATCCTTCCAAGGAAAATGCACAGGCTCTTGCAGCAAAGGGAGTTGAAATGGTATCTGTAAGCCCACCATTTCTAGTCTTTGCTTTTTCGGTGCCCGCGCTGCACTGTGCTAATTTGCTGGGTTGTGATAGGGCGATATGAATTCCAAAAGCTCCGTGGAAAGTGCATTGAAAGGCGCGCACTCCGTCTTTGCAGTAAGTAGCAAGAAGTCGATGACTTCCGCAGATAATATATGCGAGTTCAGCTAAGGCTCTGAATCCAGATAACCAACTATTGGGAGAAGATGGACAAGGACTTGGAGATACAACAAGGGAAAACCATCGCTGATATTGCCAAGGTAAGCTTGGCCGTTACCTCTTCCGCAATTGCTGACCTTGGGGTCAGGCTGCCGGAGTGCAACATTTGATCTGGAGCAGCTTGTTGAATGTTACCGAACGTGAGCTGGAGTAAAATCTACCCGAGGCACTTACTGACGTAACATGTCAGTAACCAACGGGAAATTCTCAGGCGTGGAGCATTTCGACTCAAAGGCCGATGTCGAGAAATACATCCGCTCTACTGGCATTCCGGCCACCTTTTTCCTGCCCGGCTTCTTCATGAGCAATATCCCCGGCAGCATGTTGATGCCCAACCCCCGGTCCGAAGAGCATGAATTCGTCCTCAACGGCGCCTTCCCAAAGAGCACCCACATCCCGCTCCTCGACGCAGCCGGCGACACGGGCAAGATTGTCAAAGCGATTCTGCTGAACCGCGAGAAACTTCTTGGCAAGCGCGTACTAGCCGCAACAGACTACTACACCCCGGACGACATCATCAAGGCTTTCCAGGCTACGTATCCGAAAGCGGGCAAGGGGGCGCACTTTAACCAATTAAGTGAAGATGTTTATAAAGGAATCTTGGGCAGTGTGGGTATGCCGAAGAAGGCGCAGGATGAGCTGTATGAGAATATGGCGTTTATGGATGAGTTTGGATACTATGGCAAGGCGAGTTTGGATGAGAGCCATGCTGTGAGTATCCCTTCATTGAAACATGAACGATCTAGACGAGGGTACTGACTTGATGTAGATTCTCGATGAGAAGTTGACCTCTCCCAAGGACTTCTTTGCTGGCGTGCCGGCGTGGAAAGACCTGGAGTAACTGCGCTAGTGATCTCTTGACCCACGGAAAATTCATCCGTCAAGTTTCCAAAGCTTTCTCCTTTGATTATACTGCTCTCTTCAGAAATTTCCCATCTTTAGCTGCATCATTCTTTTCCAGCTATTATGGATAGTCCAAAGTCATAACATACAAGCTACCTTGAAGTGTTGCATCGCTCGTGATCTCCCACTTCGATCAAGCCGTCCCAAGCTGATGGATCCTCGTATTAAACCTAGGGGCTTTTACAACTGACCTATAGACCTTCTTAATTGGTATGGTATTGAATGACCTTATAACCGTTGATGATTTAGCCGACTACGTGATACACCATACCTACCTTACGGGGCAGGCGTGATAGGCTTTGCTGTCATAGACTTCCCAACAAGAGCAGAAGTCATCATCCCTCGACTCTCCTGTTCAAGGCTCCTAGGAAGAGTTTATTGATGAGTTTACAGCACAGTAGTAACAAGCGCTTGGTTCACTGCCAGAGTGTTCTATTATGATCTGGTTATTGTTCGATATTTTTCAAGATGTTGGAAACAGGTTAAAGTGCTGGTTAAGAAGCTATTAATTGGCGTTATCCGCCCTATGGTTGAGCCGCGCTACTAAGTTTATAATTTCCTATTCTCCTGGAACCCTTCTAGAAAGCCTCTATAATATATACATGCATAGATGCTCCTGATATACCTCACATTGCAACAAGAGAATGGTTTAGCTGTCTCAAGACTTTCACGAGGCTGTCAACCCGTGAAGTACATTGGGCATGCCTGCAGCAGCCGCAGCAAGGCAACTTTATGCCTCTTGGTGGGGTTGAGGTTACACAACATGGACGTGGCTGTGCGAGGCCGACAGCGTCAAATTCTTCTCTAAAGTTGTCCTTGAGAGCTTTTCATATCCACCCTCTAACCGTTCAGCTACTGTAACATCATAATGTCTGCTCCCGGCTTCGGTTTCTCGGTGAACGATGTTGTCCTACTGGCCCAGGTGACACACAAAGTGGTTCACGCTCTAAAGAAGGAAGGAGCCACATCCGATTATCAAAAGGCCACCAGAGATCTCGAGTCCTTACAAGCTGTACTGGAAACACTGATAGAATTCTTCAACGATTCAACCATTAGCCCGGGTCTCCGAAACGCGGTTCAATCTCAGTTCGCCGTTGCAGCCAGGTCGATAGCGCTCTTCAACAAAAAGCTGCAGAACAAATATGGCAACTCCTTGGATCTACTCTCTACTCCATCGCCACACCGCAAAGTGATGAAGAGTGTCAACTGGACTTTTAGCGCTGCAGAAGACCTTGCAAAATTTCGTGTAGAGCTGGGGCAACAGCTTGAGACAGTCAAATTTCTCTGCATCCTGAATAACGCGTGAGTTCTGACTGTATCTTCCTGTTTCGTCATCATTGGTTATAACAAGTTGAAGTCAATCCTCAGCGAAAGCTGCATCGACCGCGTCGGAAAGCAAGAATCTTGTGTCAGCCAACATCGCAATCAGTCAAGGCCTAGTAGATACAAATAGAGATATGCTTAAATATGAATTCGCTGGATTGGTGAAACGTCAAGATACAGCATCGAAGCAACACATGGAGACCTTGAAGCTGCTTCAACAGATCGGCAAAGGTTTGCATGAGCTCATACTCGAGCAGTCTCAAGTGATACAGGGAGCACCAGAAGGCCATAAGAGAGAGCAGGTGCAATTGACAGGAGTAGAGATCTCCCTCGACCAGGCCCTCACAACGGTACCTTCCAGACCTTGTCTTGAACTTTTCCCGTCAGTCGTCACTGCGTTGAAAGCTAGACGCCAGCATACCGACAATAATGAAATGGAGGCCGTTGTGGCTGTCTGGTGATTTGCCCCCTTTTTGGCTTTTTTGATAGGCTTATTACTTACATATTAAGGATCTATCGGCTTCTCTGTGCGTTACGAAGTTTCTTGACACAAGCCTTGTTAGTGGACTATGGCCATGAGTTGCTCTTCATTGCTAATTTCATACAGTGGTCTTCTTAGTCCTTACATATATATCTTCTTACGGTCTCTGAGGGTCCTAAGGTCTATTCCTCGCCCCCTTTTACTTCAATATACGGTCACCTTTGAAGATCACCTTGGCAATCCGCGGCGGCTTGATTTCACCTTAGTCCGATATTTTGACGTAAGTAAAAACGGTCAAACTTAACTCGAGTACTGGGAATGATCTGACAGACGTCAAGGTTTTCAAGACCTTTCTTCTTGATGACTATAAGGGGAGGCCGGGTTTTGCTAGAATCTCTACAAGTGCTTATCGTATAACGAGAAGGTCTCGAACAGAACGCCAGGAAATCACTAGGGAAACTTGGAACGAAGCCGTTCTTCCAGGTACAAAGCTTGTGCTATCCATTCTTATCATAAGTCTTGCCACTGAGTCTCGCCTGCAATGTCCTCTATGTAGTAGGAAACTCAGCAATAGTTCGATATCCAGAGCGCGGTTTTGGTGCGTATCTTCTCTTCAGCCCTTTTACTAACTTTCTGACAACTAGCAGCACACATTGTGATCAACATTACCACCTTGCGACGATGGGCAAAGAAGCAATGAATCCTGGTTCGTCTGCCACCATGACGACTGAGACCGTCGATTTGACAGACGAAGAAACGGCTGAATTACACCTCTACAAGCATATGCACTTGTTACCTTCGAATGAGGCCAACTCATCGAACGTGTCCAAATTTAACTTGTTCAATCAGATTCTGCACCAAAACAAGTCTGGAAGTTCAAATCCGCCAGTTGTTCAGACGTCCGACCAGCATATTAACCCGAAGAGGGAGCAAAGTTCAAATACACCATACGTCAAGACGCCAACATACATTCTAAAAACGGATTACAGTGTATGGTTTTGTGGCCATTGCCGACAAGGTCCCATGACCGTGGGTTATAACTATCACTGCATATTTTGTACTCGACAGAAAGATTCTATTTCATACTACGGATCTGTAAGGGCCAGCTTGACTGGAGGCTATCGGCAAGCGAAGGTGGCTGCTACCCGGCTAGCTCGGCCAATGTCGGCCGCTAGAGAACAAGGAGATTAACCGGGGAAAAGGGGAATAAATAGGCCGTCCTTCCTTCTGTTTCCCCCTTCATCTCTTCCTGTTTCTCCATCCCTTTAGATTCAGCCAGAAACGCGCTTTTGCCCCACCCACCCACTTCATAGACTCAGTCGCTTAGATAGAGGGAGTGCTTGACACCTCAGGGCGGCTTCCGGGGCAAAATTTAGCCCTGGAGACCGCCAGGGGCTGTCGGGTTTGCCCAAACACATATAATATATATTGGTTCAAACGGAGTCGATGCCCGATAGGTACCGTCCATCGGCAATTCGCGCTATTGACGGACAATTAAGCCCGGGGCTAGACGGCGCAAGTACCAGCCCTCGGGCTACAAGAGCACCCGCCGAGCAACTCTAATTCATTAAATGAATCAATGAATTAAATGTTGAATAAATCATTAAATAAATCGGTGAATTGATTATCTAGCTAGTTTTCTAACCATCTATTTAAACGAATTGTTGACTATGTAGGGTGCTTAGTAGGGAACCATGGAGGGAGCCATGGAGGGAGCCATGGAGGGAGTCATGGAGGAAGCCATAAATGTAGGTGAGTATGTAGGTGAGTATGTGGGGTGGCAAGTAGGTAGGAAGCCATGTAGGAAGCAATGTTTGAAGCACTGTTTGACGCGTGTTATGCGCCCGACCGAAGCGTAATTTGAAGCATGTTGGAAGTTTGGTAGAGAGCCATGAAAGATGCCATGGAGGGTGTTTGGTAGGGAGTTTGGTATCGAGTTTGGTATCGAGTTTGGTAGGAAGTTTGGTATCGAGTTTGGTATCGAGTTTGGTAGGGAGTTCGGTAGGGAGTTTGGTAGGAAGTTTGATATCGAGTTTGGTAGGCGAGTAGGTAGCTGAGTTGGTAGCTAAACATGTAGGTAGGCGAGTATATACGTAGGGTGGTCAAGATTTTAGGCAAAATTTCAAGCAAGATTCTAATGTGACTTCTTACCAGCCCGAAGCCAGCCCGGGGCCAGCCCGGGGCCACATTAGCAGAATTAGCAAGTCAACATTGGCGGGCCGGGTCCCCGAATTGCCGATGCTACATAGGTTTCGGTTGGTGCATTGACAAGCAGATTTTGTGATATTGATTGATCTGATGCTGTATCTGAGGTTATGACGAGTTTATTTTCTTTTCTAGGGAAGACTTCATCTACGACGTGAGCGTGTGATCTTCTCTTATACCTGGGTCGGAATTATCCACTCTTTCTCTAGGAAGCCTGCTGTGTTCCATGTTTGACACAGACTTCACGATTGATAGTTCGTGTTCAATAAGGGTTACACGTATGCTGTAGGCTTTCTCGAAAGCATTTTACATCTCGTGTTATTCATGAACAACAGTACATCTCCCTCAATATTTTCTTAGAAGCTACCTCGTTAACGCATGGCCCTTTGCTTTTCCCTCGGAATATTGATGGTCTATGAATGCCTCCACCGATTCCAACGACTTTTACTCGTTCTTTGATCGTACGGAACAGAGGACACCTCTGTTATCCTATATAGCTGGGAAATCATTGACCAGAGGTCTTGTCAGTCTAATCGAAAATACATATACTCCCAAGGCTCGACCACCCTATTTCCACTACTTTTCTCGATAACATCTGCAGTTCTTTCTTTCTGCCAGAGCATACAACATACTAGTCAAAAGCCCGCAAATCTGCCTTGCTGGCAGCATCGACGCATCGACCGCCCACAGATCTCTAGTCTAATAAACCACATCACCTGCCGATCTAGGAAGAATGCTTCTGTCGATACGGGATGATTATTTGAAATTCAGGGTATTCTAAGCCATAGGAGCCACTGCTCGTCTGTCGCGTTTTGAGGTACGCTGGAGAGATCGGGGGCTGTCCCCACGTCTACGAAAGCTTCGAGCGGTTCTGTGATATACATCTTGCGAATGAAACGCGTAATCACTATTTGAACCGTCTGATTCTATTCCAACATTGAGTAATTTGGGTTAAGGGTGACAGCCGCGGTTGGGTCGGCGGAACTGATGTGAATAAAGCCGCGAGAGAAAAGCTGAAGGCTAGGAAGCACATCGAGAATGTAAGTCGCAAAGGGTGTTATGAGAAGCTCGGGAATGGGAATCTTTGATTTGAAGATGAGGTCTTGCTGGGTCCGGAAAGAGGACTCGAGATCAGATGCATTGAGAGCATTTACTGCCGTAAAGAGGAGAGAACAGAAACGACGGGAGGGAACAGAAAAGACGACGAGGGATTTCGTATTTCCGAATACGTCTGACGCAGAGACATAGGTAACATACCCTGGATCGCCAGTATAAGACTCATTGGATGCGTCGGCGGTAACGACGTTGAGGCTCTAATCCTGGAGATGTACATCTACGCCAGGAAGTAGCACCTTCGTAGGGATGTTGCGTTTGGAAAGAATGCTAGAAACTGTCAAAGCCAGAGATGGGCATTCAACTGGGGAACAATGTACGCGGGGTCACTGATACCGGATCTTTCGAGCAAGACTGGAGACTTGACCGACCCGCTGAAAGAACCACTTCTCTTCGAGCTTGTACAAGAGTTGTTGCACCATCGGCATTGGCGATCTCAGCACCCGATGCAACGACATCCTTCAAAGGCGGCGACGTTGACCCTAATATTCGGTTAATGATGGATGGTGTTGGCCAGCATCTCGAGATTTGACTTTATACGGAACGGTCGGTAGTATGCCCTTCCGGCATCCTCACGTATTCCTTTAGCAGAGCCAACAGTCCTTTGACTAGACGTTGTAACCCCTCATCTTTATTGTACTCTCGTCTGTGGTCCACGGAATACCAAGGCTTCGACATTCAACACTTAACAGAAGTTATCCTTGGCTAGGTCAGGAGACCATTCAACCTTTAGTGGCGCCCGAAGATAACGAATACCGGGCTCATGAAAAGCGCCGGCGCTGGCTTGCGATACATCTGGAATTTGCACTCGCTCGCTCTTATAGGTAGTAGGAAAGCAATGCTTTTCATGTCCATCCCCGATCCTCGAGATCTTACCATGCATCAATTTGGACGTAATAGGGGCGGCGAGTATGTGTCATTCCTTTTGATTCGGAGATCAGCAATCACCAAAATATTCTATTCGGCGCTGCCGCTCATGTGTTGTGTGCTCCTGCCACCAATAATAGTTCTTCAGCATTTCATGTGCAATTGACTGTCATCTTCATAAGTTCTGTTTGCTGTTCTGTACTGCCATCCTACCGATATTCCGACTAGCAAAGGTGCCAAAGCTATTCATGTTCGCCACTTTTGAGCTGTTTAAGATCAAAGTCCTCGCTTCTATCCTAAGCACGAACGCATCTGGGAGGCTTGAAAGGCGGTTCGCGACTACCAAACCCCAAATATTGCCTCCAATCGTAAATATAGTCATACACCACATTGTTTCTTCCTCGGTACGCAACGCTTCAGTAGAGAAATCAACCTCACCCACCAAACCAATGAAGTCTTACTGAGCCATAATTTGAACTCCGCAGGACAGAACCAAAACGACCGAATGAGAGACAGAAAACAACGCGATCAAGCCCACCTTTAAACGGTGGCAGCGGGCGCTGCTTACCCGCGCCTATGTGCGTGAGGGGTAGCACATGCCTCTTGTCACGTCTATACGGGTCACAGCAGGCATAGACTACGACTTCAACCTTAGATTTTGCTCCTTGGTTTCTAGAAATTCATCTGATCGCTGCCCCTTGTGAACGGTCCCAGAAACGTCTGGCTTGCCTCGTCGATATCCCATGCTAGTTCTCGCTCTATTAAGTAAGTCAATTGCCAGATACTGTCGTGCATTCCTTGCCCTTTGTTTTCGTGGCACTCTTTTCTAAACGCTCTCTTGAGTTCCTTACTCCAAAAACAAGTACTTCACTCATCTTTGTTCTCCAATATCGTCAAAGCTCAGAGACGAGGTCTTGTGCTAGGGTGATCGATGCCTAGTGTCTTAGTCGAGAGTTGTGCACATTTATTCATAAGAATGCAGGCTTCGTGGTGTCGTCCCTGCAGCCTCAATGTCCAAGCAAGATTGCCCATGCTCGTTAGCGTAGAAAAGTGGGTATCCCCCTGAACCTTCTCTCTGATCTTTAACGCTTGCATTCCCAGATCTTCAGCCTCTTTAGTCATGCTTGATTATGGTACGTAAAGGCTAGGTTTACCATGCTCGTGAACGTGTCAGGATGTGTATCACCTAGCACGCGCCTTCTTATCTCCCTTACTTGCACCTTTAACTCTTCCGCTTCCTTCAACCGCCATTGCTATTGGTATGTCGCCGCTAGATGGGCCATGCTGTTCAATGTATCCGGATGTTCCTGCCCTAGCACCCTCTTCCTTGTCACCATTACTTAAGAGCACAGCTCTTCAGCCCTCTTCCACTGTGTTGTGTTTATAAGATGTCCAAACCAGTTCAGCTATTCTGCTCAAGATATCTTAATCATCTTTGCCCAGCACGTCACTCTCTCTTGCTTACCACTTGCGATAATAGCTCTTCGGCCTCCTGCCATCGTCCCTGATTCCAGTATGTCAACGCTGGGTTGGCCATACTGCTTAGCGTGTCTAGACGTTACTCCCTTAGCACCCACTTTCTCGTCATCATTACTGTTGAATCCAACTCTTCTGCCTCCTTCCACCGTCCCTGCTTCCTGTACGTAGACGCGAGGTTTCTCATACTTGTTAGTGTATTCTAGATGCTTCTTTCCCAATATCACCTCTTCCGCCTTCACCACTTGTATGTCTGGCTCTTCAGCCTTATTCAATTGTCCCTGACTCCGGTAAATCCACGCCAAATTCGCCATGGCCGTCAGTGTATCTTGATGCCCATACCCTAATACCTTCTTTCTTGTCTCCAGCACTTGCAAAAGCGGCCTTTCCGCCCCGTTATACCTTCCATCGTACAACAGGCACAGCCCGAATTTCCGAAGTACCGAAAGATGTCCCTCAAAGTTCCGTTGAAAGAATTCGGTATATACCGTACATGGGACAAGTAGGGTCTTCATAACATCCGATATTTATTATCATTCTTCTGAAACACCTGGTCTAGGCGTACAACAGCCCTTGCCGTCCACTCAGCCAACGAGCCCTTCTTTCTCAATCAACTCCGAGTTCCAAAATGCATCAATTGATGGAGGTCGAGAGACTGATCTGCCGACCGCTTGGTAATGAATGAGTATGTACTTGGACTCATCTTAGTTTCTCCTCAAAGACGCTCTCTACAAAATCCTCGTATACCGAGATGCATTCATCTACGTCCACTTCAAACCGGCCTAGCATGATGGCAATAAAATTGCTGCGTTAATTAAGCTAAAAAGGAAGAGTGTGATGTACATAACCCGCCTGTACTGGTACCGCCAATGAGATCGAACACTTCGCATGGTTTCACAGTTGGAAGATTGGCCTCTCGGCGTTTGTGATTCAGTCGCGCCACAAGACCCTTCAAGATGTAAAGCGTCGACAGCCCTCACATCCCGCCGCCATCGAGCGACAGCAAGCTGAGACCGGTCTTATTGAGGGGATTTGGCCCTCCACCTTGCTGTGTAGCCAGCGATTGCTTCATCGCTATATCTGCCCACGAGGTGTAGCTTGTTCTTTGGGAAGTAGAAGAGGGTCAAGCGAGGCGCTGAAGGAGCTGATCTCTGCATTCTCGCACGTGATATACTGCAGTCATGTTTATCGTACCCCGCACTGCACCAAAACCAGATATTTACACCCATTCAGTACATTTCGCTGAGAAATCCGAGTATTTTCATTCATGTCTTATAGTTCGACAGTTCTCAAATAGAAACGAAGGTGAGCTAAGCCTTTACAACAACAGACTATCTGTGAAGACAGATCACAATCTCATGAAGAAAGAGAATTGCTTTCTGTAATACCAGACCTCTTAACGTACCGTATTCATTTTCCTATTAAATCTGTTTGACATCATTACCCTCCACCGCCCCTCCCCACCCACGACAGCTTGTTTTCCGCTCCGAACTGCCTAGTCGCGCGTACGCCCATAGACTGCACGCTGCGTATCCTTCCTTGAACAAGGCGAGCCACACAAAATGGACAAGAAAGAATCGTACATGTTGCAACGGGATGAAGAAGAGTCGAGACGCCTCAACGCGCAATCCAAGTTCCTCCGGGCGCTTTTCCACGGCCATCTCGTCCATCCTTCGATACCTCGACACGAGCTTCGCGCGGTTGCGGATGTGGGCACCGGGACAGGCGTCTGGTTGGAAGAAGTACGGCAGGAGCTCGATGCCACCTCGGGCGGGCAAACCGTCCAACTCACCGGGTTTGATGTGTCGGGAGACCAATTCCCTCGCCAGACACGCCCAGGCGTGGAATTCCGGGTCCATGACGCCGTGCAACCCTTTCCGATCGAGTACCACGACCGATTCGACCTGGTTCATCTCCGCTTCTTGAGCTACGGCATTCAAGCGGATCGGCTGGAGAGCTTTGTCGATTCTGTGTTGCAGATACTTCGTTAGTATGGACTTGTTTTGGATCAGGGATTCACTCGGTGCTGACCCACGGCCCTAGGACCTGGAGGGTATCTTGAATGGCAGGAGATTGATGGTATCGATGCCTGGACAATCCCGGAGACGTCGAGAGCAAAGCAAATGATATCCTGGCTGGTGTCGGAGAGGATTGCTAGAGGACTGACCCCAGCGTAAGACCTTGTCACGCCTATAACTTCATCACTAAGCAAGCTTTCCATGTGTGCCAGTATCACGGCCCCCCTCGTCAAAACACTTCTATCCCGCTCGACGTCGGCTGAACCAGGCGTCATTAACCCCATGTGCTGGACTGAGGATCTACTACGTATATATCACCTGGAAACGCTCTCCACCTACAAGCATCCGTCGCCAGAGGTCAAGTCAAGGAAGAATCAATGGACCTTCAACGTTTTGGTGCAATTACTCCAAAGCGGCGCAGCCAGAAGACTTGCTTTGGCAGAAGAGCCGCCAGTACCGCCGTCCGATGCGAGTCGGCTTGTGGTCGAGGTTGCGGAAATCAATCAGCTTGTTGAGGCGATTAAGAACGGGGAGGATCCTGCGACCGGCGAAATCGAGGTTGCGGTAACCTGGATTGTGGCAAGGAAAGCAATGCTGTATGGCAAAGAAGGACCATGGATGTCGGCATGGCACAGGCCGTAGCACGCTAGCAGTGAATATCAGATGATAGACCAAGTCAACGACATCTGCGCCGAGAGGCTTTTAATCTAGCGACAGTCTTGCTTGAATCAATATATACATTGGCCCACTCGCGGAACCTATCGTTACCCAAACGCTCAAATATCCACTGTTTGATGACCTTGCTCCTTGCTATCGTCCCTTTGAACCGTCAACGTCGTCGTTCGTAAGATATGGGATGTGCTATGTTGGTCCCAATCATGCGGCGCCGTACCGGCGGTCGCGCTATTCCCCAGATACTGCAGGTCCGCTCTCGCCATCTGTCGCAACTCGGTGCCTTCATCCTGAGTGTGCAGCTTCGAGAGCTTGGTCTTGAAACTGTGGTACTTCAACGCCGTCTTCGTCTCTTTGGAGTTCTTGGAGCCATGCTCGGGGCTGAAGCCGAACCCGGGGACGTTCTGCCGGCGCATGTCGCCCACTTGGATGAATCCGGTTTCCAGGCTGTCGAGGAAGGGCTTGAGGTAGACCATGCAGGAGGTGAGGATGCTGAGACACTGGATGACTTGCGTGCAAATCGTCACGGGCCAGATATCAAAGGTTATATCGCTTGAGGTCGTGGTTCGATGCAGGTAGACAAGCTGGCAGATGACCGCGATGACAACACTGCGGCTGGATCAGCAAGCTTTCCGGACAGAGGGGGGGGGGACAATTATCACCATAGACGCGCGGAGAAAAACAGCATCAGGACGCCTTTCTTTCCTTTATCACTTTGCAGCCGCGCCACAACCACCAAAGGCAGACCAACCAAGAACACATCGGTTGCGATGTTGATGACCGCTACATAATCGGCCCAAGAAGTCTGTCTCAGAAAGCATCAGAAGTATCCGACGTCAAGGCCGAGAGCTGCACTCACACGGCTGAAACACGTGTTATTGATATAATCCCAGGGTCTGGGCAAACGGCATTGAAAGGCGGCGGATAATATCGCCGTGGTGGCCCACAACGCCACTACCAAGCCGATGAGCAGACTCACTTTGCGATAAAGTGCCAACGGGGTGAGATTTCGCAGGTAGGCAACCAGCGACAGTTTGGCGAAACAGACACTCGCAAGGAAGAGAAACGTGGCCGCATATTGCGCCTTTGACCAGTCAGCTTGCAAACGACCCACGAAAGCGCCACGACTGACCTTGAGGAGAGAGGATAATTGCAAAGGATCTAGAGAATTGAGATGCTTCCCCAAGCCGTTTGAAGCCGCGAGGGAAATGGTGATGGATTGAGCAAAGGCGAAGAACTTGGGAGGGTCAGCCAAGGTCCCCGTCTCAACCGCCCACACCGCCTGGGAAACCCCATACTAAGCTGATACAGATAAAGTAGTCGTCCAGGTCAAACCTGCGCAGGATATACCGTTTGATCGTGAGCCGCACGAGCACCGTGAGGATACAGACAACCAAACAGAACCAAATGAGCGTTTCCACCACGGGGCTCACGTTGTCCTTGGTCACGGCAACGCGACCGCGAGCCATCGCCAAGGGAGGGGGGGGTTCAAGACAGCGCGGTGTGAAGTATTAATTATCAAGTGTTCGAGCGCAGATCAGGAGTCAGCAACAATGTCAGGCGCAGCATTGCAGAAACTCAAGATGAGGTTGTGTGCACCGCAGCGCAATGTGGGATGTGAAAATTACTGAAGACTACCCATCATCCCAACTAACAAATGGCGATCGTGCCTAGGTACCAACAGAGCGCGCCACCAAACCGATCAGCGAAACGATTAGGTATTCGAGTAATATTAAATAGTTGAATAAATCCGGTGTATTCCGTACCACATGCGTACCACAGTAAATGTCAGTCAGCAGCCGAGCCGAGCGGAAACAAGATGCAGTTCTGGGTCGTTCGGACCCGCCACAGACCAATCAATCGAACATTCTATTCGTTGCGTGTGTGTTGGATGACGGATGACGGAAGATGGGAAATGGAATATTCCGAAGCCACGCGATGCTACCCTGCCGCACTGGCACTTGCAGGCATCCCCCTGCCTTCCACTCGGGTAACGCAAAAAGCCCAATCGCACAATTCAAATCCCACCCCCAGCAAAGAAGGTGAGAAGCTACTGTGTGTGGGCGCTGCGTCCGAGCACGTTCCAGTAGTCCAACCGATGCAATCATCGAGTGGGAATCGAATCTCGCGGTCCCGCCTTTTTTTCGTAACCGGCGTGCCTGGCCATTCAACGATCTGACTGGGTGCGGAACAAGGAGAATATCCGGTAGCTTAAGGCATCAAACGCCAGTCGAGGACCCTGATTAGCTTCCTTCCCAGGCTGTTCTAGAACTTGCGGCAGTTTCATGTTTTAGAATACGTTGGTGCTTGGGTATGTTACGGCCAACCGTACACGGTAAACGATGTCCAGCATCTCGGTATGTTAATATCCCCTGGATTGATTATCTTCAAAGCGTTCTATTCAGACTATCTAATCTCTCGTGTCCTTGGCTCGACGATCCCCTAGTGGTGGGATTTTATACTTCCGTAATTAGGAGTCGTAATCTCTTCGTTCCGGAGCTGCAGAGCATCACATACTAGAGGTAGCGTCAGGGCGTGGACTCGAGTTTTAAGATGAGAAGGATGATGCGGATGGAACCGCAGAAGGCGACGATTGGAAGGATTCCTCGGAGCGGCTCAACCGCCCCGCATCTAGGCTAGTGTACATATCCCGGTTTTTGCGAAGATTCCAATGTTACATGGGTTCCGGACACTTTTCTGGGACCACGTGGAGTTGGGACAGAGTTGAATCCATACTTCGGCATATCGAAGTGCTAAACGGCCATCAAGATTCTATTTGGGTTGTTCGGGAACTCTGGCTACTTCTCCAACTGCATGCTCAGGTCCCAAACAAGATGGGGAAGGTCAAGAAAAGTCATTGTCAGCTCTCACGTGGAGATACAGCCTTCTTCTGCGCATCTTTGGTGGCCGAGGATGGCGTGCAGCGAGTGATATTGCACAGCATGCACTTTCGAGAGTCCTTCGAAAATGAGGATGAGTTGACCTCCAACACAGGCCTCGATCTCATGTCCCGAGGCAGACGTTGAACAGCTCCTCTGAGGTGAATGGCAAGGCTTTGGGATCCAAGGCAGATACCGAACCAGTACAGTCTCGCAAGCAGCAAGTCCAGAGGCGTCTTTCATCGAACCGGTCTCATCAGCATTGCTGGGATGGCGGGGACCTGGACTACACACGATTACGGCGAACGGTTCAAGGAACGCGGAAATTCGTGATCTTGGCATCATTGTAAATCATTACAGTTTGAATATCGAGCTGTGTTTCAAGTAAAGCTATGCTAATTCAAGAATGAGTAGTAGGCGTCAATGAACAGAACGCATAATTTCGAAGCCATTGACACACTTGCGATGTTGCAAGAGAAGATGGGCAGACCTGCTGAGAAGGTGAGTAGACAGGTTCGGGGATGACAGTGTCCAGATGAATCAGTCGTACATTTCAAGCGCATTAGATGTAAGTATCCCCGAAGGCCCGAAGGGTCTGCTAGAGCGTGAGGGAAGTTGAAAGGCTCGCAAATCTGTTGTCCTGCGTTGCCTGCTGTCCTTGAAATATCTGCTGTGATATCTCGGAGATCATTCAGTTGATACCCGTACAATCGATTTCTGTAAGTTTGATGCCAAAATGCTTGCGCAGGAGTTCCACTCTTTCTCTCTCACTTTGGCATTCCACTTCTAGGTCGACAATGCCATGGATTCTCCTTCGCAGTGTCTTCTCGAAAAGCGTTATATCTCCCACAACCTCCATCCTCTGAGCATCCAAAACCATCCGCCCCACAAACACTTGCTGCGTAAACCAGCTCCGGGGGCTGGCATTAATATACCAATTCATCATTTCAAAGTCCACGGGCAAGAACTCAATCTCACTAAACGCATACGTTGGCTTCCACTGGCTGCGTTCATGATTGCGCACCTCAAGTCGCCAGAGCGCGTTTGAGGCGTGTGATGTTGTATGCTCCGGAATGCAGCCGTGCAGCATGCGAACCACGCGTGGAGAGATGGAGAAGGCTGAGGCACCTGAGATCAGTGGCAGAGGCACAATGGGGCCGCGAGCGCCCATGCCCACGTCGACGAGGTAGCGCTGTGAGGATAATGTGACAAGGTTAATCATATGATCCCTTATATAGAAAGAAGTCAGGAATTAGTCGGTAAATGCGGACGAAGAGATCCTGCAGAATTTTGTACAACCGGATCCATTGCTGGCAAGTTACGCACAATTTGCCGAAGGCATACAGACGACAAGCAAGTAGAAAACTTACCAGCCATTGTAGCTTGGGCCCTTATAGCCTGGAAGCCTTGCCACGTCCTGGCACGCAGTATTGACTCTGCCAGCCGCGCTCATGACCTCGAAGCCCAAGCTTCTTAGCACGGTGCCAAACATGCAATTGATCTGCAGGCAATGCCCACCCCGGCCTGCACCATGTTCTACAATATGTTTATAGATCTCCTGCACATCCAACGATATGTCATTCAGCCTCACGTCGCGCTGCGGAGGAAAGTGGAGCGCCAAATTCTCAAAGGGGATGGCGGCTAGGTGATGTCGCATGAGCGCGGCTAGAAAGGGTAGCCCATGGGCACGGGTGCGTGCGAGCGCAGGCTCTGCCAGTAACGGAGACGAGAGATTGGCGGAAGGAAGCTCGATGAGGGAGAAGTAGGCATAGAGTTGGTCATTGGAATAGTGGGGGCGGGCCGAGCGCGAGTGCGCGATCTCAGGAGAGTCTAGAGGTAGGTCAGCCATCGCGCAAGATATGTATAGCAAGATATGTATAGCACTCGTAGGGGTTGTGATTGTAGGGAGAGCAAGACGTAAAGTTGGATCTCAGGCTCAGAGCGTCATGGTTCTACGGAGATGGTACCTTAGACCGGGGCCTACGTATGAAACGCTAAGAGATAGCGGTAAGATACCTCGTATCAAAACACGTCTCCGTCCACGGTTCGGTTTCAGAAAGAGACGGACAGCGTTAATGCATGTGCAAGCAGCCACCATGCGGCTTGGTTGAGCTACTGCGGAGAAGAGGCGTGCCCTCGCACCCCCGTGCTGCTGCTTACATGGGTCTCTGGCGATCTTGGGGTAAGGGGAATGACTTGCCCTTTCTTTGCGATCCTCACCTCTTGTCCGGAAAGCTCTCCTTCTCTTTATCTTGCCCATCTTTTCTTTCTTCATGGCAATGGACCAATCCGTCTCGAATATGGATGGGAAGCATATGAACGGGGTAGAGCTAAGGGCCATGGACGCAAAGCAGAACAATGACGACGAGGATATGGCCCGGCTGGGCAAGAATCCTGTCCTCAAGGTCTGGAGCTTAGCAAGCTTCTTTCCATTGAGAATCCTTATGCTGACACTGGTGGCAGCGCAATTTTGGGTTCATGTCCATATTGGGCTTCAGCTGTACGGTCGTTATCACATGGGAAGCTTTCTTGATGTGCGCAATCTCTCAAAAGCTTCTTCTCCATACCGCAGTGCTAATCTAGCCAAGAGTCTTCGCGCAAGGCTTCGCAAAGTAGGCATCCCAGACCACCTACAAACTTTCCGGGTGCTGACTGAAGCTGCAGCGGCGGTCCAGCGGGCGTCGTTTACGGCTACATCTTTGTCTGGATTGGGACGCTCTCAGTTTTCATGACACTTGCAGAAGCGTGCTCGATGTGAGTGGTGGTAGTTCCCAGAAGGATACGAGCAAAGTAGATTCCTGACAGGCCTACAGGGCACCAACATCTGGAGGACAGTATCACTGGGTTTCCATGCTTGCGCCCCTGAAGTATCAAAAATTCCTGAGTTACATTACGGGCAAGCGCCCCCCCCCTTCCCTCCCTATCGCATAGAGGCATAATTTTAGTATGGCAAGAAGAGAGCTCGTAGACTAACGTCTGAGACATAGGTTGGTTGACTGTCCTTGGCTGGCAGGCTTTTGTCGCTTCCGTTGGATTCTTGAACGGGACAATGGCACAGGGTCTGATTATCCTTACTGACCCACAATATGAACCCAAACCTTGGCACAGCGTCATGCTCTTCTGGGGAGTCATCCTCTGTGGCGTGTTGGTCAATACCTTCATTAGCAGCTGGCTTCCTAAACTCGAAGGAATGATCCTCATTCTCCACATCCTTGGCTTCTTTGCCATTTTACTTCCTTTGGTCATCCTCGGCCCTCACGCACCACCCTCTCAAGTCTTTCAATTGTTTATAAACAGCGGAAAGTGGCCCACGAAAGAACTTTCCTGGTTCGTTGGGCTGCTAGGCAACGTTTACGCCTTCTTTGGTGCCGACGGAGCCATCCACATGTCCGAAGAGATTCAGAATGCTGCAACCGTGGTTCCGAAGGCAATTGTGTTCAGTATAGTCTTGAACGGGGTGATGGGCTTCGGGATGGCACTAGCACTACTATTTTGCATCGGAGACATCGACGCAGCCCTGCATACAAAAACTCATTTCCCCTTTATAGAAATTTTCTATCAGGCGGTTGGGAGCATCACGGGCGCTGCGCTGATGACTTCGATTATTATTACGCTGTCTCTCTGCGCCACGGTCGGCATTGTTGCCTCTGCCTCTCGGCAACTCTGGGCATTCTCGCGCGACAGAGCGGTCCCTGGCTGGGGGTATATACAGCGCGTCAACTCCAAATCCGCGATTCCTGTGCTCGCAGTCTCTCTAACCGTTGTGACTGCCTGCCTCCTCGCTCTGATTGTGCTCGGCTCGTCCACAGCATTCAACGATATCGTTTCTCTATCCGTTGTGGGCCTTTTTGGCTCCTACTTCCTCGTTGCTGTGCTCCTGCTCTGGCGGCGTCTACGTGGCGACATCAAGCTCTACCCTAGTTCCGAAAATTTACTCACCAATCTTCCTGGTGCGGAGCTCGTGTGGGGCCCGTGGCGGGTTCCTGGCACTTTCGGCATCGTCACCAACGGCTTCGCTATCGTTTATCTTATTATAATATTCTTCTTCAGTCTTTGGCCGCCTGAAAACCATCCTACGGCGGCGACGATGAATTATAGTAGCCTGATGTTCGGCGGCACAATGCTGTTCAGCGTGTTGTATTACTTTTTCCACGCCAATAAGGTTTACACGGGACCAGTCATTGAGGCCAACCGCTGAGAGATGGCTGAGACGGCTCTTTAGTCTGATCAACAGGTTGTAGTTGACAACATAGACAGGAAAAAGGCGAGACTCTAGATTTCTTGCACATTGGCCATATATGTACATGAATCAATTCCCAAAAATACAATAATCAAACAACGGAACTAAGTCTTCGCGTAATTCTAGGCGATTAGATGTCTTTCAAACATTCGTAGGCTCGTATCGTAGCCTTGCTGCAAGTTTATGTCTGCTGCCTTACGGAAGCAGAAAATCCTTAAAGGCGGAAACCTGAAGACACAGTGGGTCAAGTGATCTCGACAGGGCTTCGAGGGAGCCCCTGTGATTCCGGTTGATCATGAGTCCGAGAGATCATCATGATTTGCCTGTAAATAACATGTCGAGAGTGCACGCTTCTCTGCGCCGACGCAGACAAAGAAGATCATACTGGCAGAGCTCGTTGCACAGGAAGTAGTGAACGCTACATTACTCACTGAGCCATTTTAAGCGTATGTGGAAGCGATTAATGAAGAATGTGGTCAATAGAAAGGGTAGGTTTAATAGAAACCCCCACTAGCACGTTGGTTGATTGCTCACTACTAAGCGAGGAACGAGCTTAGTGGGGGCTACGAATATGCTACAGCAACGACATATTCAATAAGCTGACGGAAACGATGGCGTCAACGCTTTACATATAAAATCATGACTCTCTATCGTACTCCAGAGGAAGTTAACAACCTTTACAGCGACAACCCGCCCGCTGATCCTCCACCATACTCTGGACCTACGCCAGGACAATACACATCCTCTGCTGGTCCATAGACAGACCGGTAGGATGAAGGCGGGACGGCGAAGGGCTAGAGGTAGACAGAGAAAGCAGAAGAGAGGTTGCGGAGAAGACTATAAGTACCTAGGCCAATCAAATAAAGACGTACCAATACCTCACCTTCACCCCTTTCAATCCACCCCCTGCTTCTATAGCCTTCTATATCTTGCGGAGTATCCCTCCGTCTGCGCTTCTCGCTTTGGGCCGTGGTCTCGTCTATCGTGGAACCATCATCTATAAGTTTCTTTCTGCCTTCACGCGCGGAACGTCTCTATGAGTTGCCGCCCTTTGAAATAGCTACCCGTACGGCCTATACTCGTACTAGGTTCGTTGGCTGCTCGAGCAAGTCTGTTACCAATGGAAAGCAACGCAGTTTTCAGCTATTGCTGACTCAGAACTTATTGGTTATTGCGATCGTATAATAGGTTAATTACTAATTAATTTGACTAACTAAATAATAGCTATTTACACAATTTAATATATGCGCTGGGAAAGTCAATGGGGAAGTCAACGGGGAAGTTAATGGGTAAACTAATGAGGTAGAGAGTCATGAAGGCTGTTCGATAGGAAGCCATGTAGGATGTTCGGTAGAGAGTCATGTAGAATGTTCGGTAGGGAGTCATGTAGAATGTTCGGTAGGGAGCCATGTAGAATGTTCGATAGAGAGTCACGTAGAATGTACGGTAGAGCTCATATTTGATGCTCGGTAGGGATCAAATTTGATTCTTGATTGCGAAGCAATTCGAAGCTTGATAGGGAGTCATGTAGAGAGTCATGTAGAGAGTCATGTAGAAATCATAAAGGCTGTTCGATAGAGTCATATTTGATGCTCGATAGGGAACAAATTTGATTCTTGATTGGTGAGTAGAATGGTGAATAGAGTGGTGAGTAGGGTGGTGAGTAGGGTGGTCAGTAGGGTGGTCAGTAGGATGATCAGTCGGAAGGTCGGTAGAAAGGTCAGTAGATAGCTCAGTAGAAAGCTCGATCGGAAGGTCAGTGAAAAGCTCGATGGGAAGCTCGATGGGAAGCTCAGTAGAAAGCTCAGTCGGTAGCTCAGTAGAAAGCTCAGCAGAAAGCTCAGTCGAAAGCTCGATGAGAAGCTCAGTAGAAAGCTCGATCGGAAGGTCAGTGAAAAGCTCGATGGGAAGCTCGATGGGAAGCTCAGTAGAAAGCTCAGTCGGTAGCTCGATGAGAAGCTCAGTAGAAAGCTCAGTCGATAGCTCAGTAGAAAGCTCAGTAGAAAGCTCAGTCGAAAGCTCGATGAAAAGCTCAGTAGAAAGCTCAGTAGTAGAAAGCTCAGTAGGAAGCTCAGTAGAAAGGTCAGTAGAAAGCTCGATCGAAAGATCAGTAGAAAGCTCGGTCGAAAGGTCAGTAGAAAGATCAGTAGAAAGCTCGATCGAAAGATCAGTAGAAAGGTCAGTAGAAAGGTCAGTAGAAAGATCAGTAGAAAGCTCAGTAGAAAGCTCAGCAGAAAGATCAGTAGAAAGTTCGATATCGAGTCATGAAGAGTGCGTTCTATTGAGTCAGTTAGCATTATTTCGTACGGAATAGAAAGTAGAAACTGTTCTACGAAGAAAGAAAGAAGTGAGAAGAAGTAAATACTCTGAATCTCCTGAATTTCCTAGCGTCGACCTTCGGCTGAAAGCGAAGATTGTCACGATCCTAGCCTTGCCAGGCTCAGCCTTCTAGCCTTACCAGGCCTATCCTCGCTCCGTCACCTTGACTAGTCCCTATTGGGCCTAGCGTCGGCTGAGGAACACACATATGTAGCCAGCT
>JAABVA010001740.1_pt1 | contig 22725 bp, 14 predicted proteins | sample 5560331 | NCBI WGS metagenome assembly JAABVA01 (sample SAMN12812661, study PRJNA571458) | rock metagenome | isolation source: Antarctica rocks | place: Antarctica: Victoria Land, Mt New Zealand sud | collected 2016-01-07
GCCATGAGCAACCATAGTGGCAGGAACTTCAAGAATTTGAACAAAACTTCAGTTGTGTGCATTGAGCTTGAAAGCGATCTGTTTTTTGCGATTTTAGGCTCATTTTGTAGAGAATTGTGAGGGCTTTTCAATGATGTAAAAATTACCAAAATTACACGAGAAACAATGAAAATTACCTAATATTATGAGTTGGGTCGGGTTTCAAAGTTGGGCCCAGTGGGTCGGGTCGGGTCCTAAAATCTGGGCCCGACCCGACCTGACGGCCACCCTACTTAGAAATGTTAATTACACAAAATAGAACTTTACAAATTCTTATTCTGTCACAGAGAATCTATTTTACAGAGATGCTTAAAGACTTCAGTCTACAGAATGTCAAGACAGTCATAACTTCAATGAAATTCAGAACTTATCTTATAAAGACTACTGAAACAGCTGAATTAGAGCTAATAACTTAATATTAGAAGATTATAAAATCTTTTATGTACATTATGACACAAATTCAACTCAACATCACATATATGATGTCAACTCTTAATCAGTTTGCACATAACCCTAACAACACACATTGAAAGACTCTAAAGTGAGTGTTTTAATATGTATAAGAAATTTTAGATGTTGTTCTTAAGTATAAATTAAGTGATCAACTCAAATTACTAAAGTATTCAGACTCAGACTGAGGGAAAGATCTTAAATTGAGAAGATTCACATCAGAATATGTATTTAAGATGATTAATAAATCAGTATTCTGAAGTTCAAAATGTCAGAAAATTGTTGTCTTATTCTTTCATAAAGTGAAATACATGACCTTAACAGAGACTACAAAGAAAGCAGTCTGAATGAAGAAATTACTTAAAGAGCTAAAGTTAAAGAGATTTGAGACAGTTATGATTTGAATGAACAATCAGGAAACTATTACTTTGATTAAGAACTCTGAGTTTCACATTAAAATGAAACACATTAATATATGTCATCACTTCATAAGAGAAGTTAAATCTCACAGACTTATTCATCTCAATTACATTCTCACAAGCAACATAGTTGTCAACAGACTTACAAAGTCACTTTTAACACTGAAATTCACTCATTTTACAAATCTTATGAATCTTATCAGTCAGTGAAAGACCTTGTGATCTAATGATATGACACTTGAGTTCAAAACTCAAGAAACACTCATTTAAATTGAGTCAAAGACATTTCAATATCATCTCATTGACTTTTAGAGTTGATGAGACACTATGAGATTTTGTTTTTTTATCTCACCTCACTGTCATCAGAACAATCTGAGAGAATATATCAAAATGTCATGTCTCATTTCATTACCTTAGTGGTTTGAAGCTCTACAGAGATTTCAGAAATATGTGAAGTTTGCTAGAATAAACAGTTTGCTATGAATAAAAGTTTTTTCTTTTGCTGATTAAAGGCCTTCTTATAGGGTCACATTTCCATAGAGTAGCTAGACACTTATGATTACACATTCATTTCACTAGTCACTTCTTCTATGTTTAACATCTATTCATATCAGAATAGAGTCTTTTGGTCTTTAACACAACAACTGCTTTAAATTTCTTGCAAAGGCCTTCACATTTATCTTCATATCTTAACTCAGTCAGCTTCACACTTCATTCACCTTGATCAACTCATCAATCTCAAAATTCTCAGTCAGCACTACACTTACCATCAAGTCAATAATCTGTCTAATCAGATGCCACACAAGACACAATTTTGAGCTTGAGCCAAATGCATACTCTGACTTGGTGACAGCTTTCAATATGAATCTCTTCAGCATAAACTTGTCAGCAATCTTGTATGCAGTGTTGTCACATCTTACCTCAACAAAGTACAGTCAGATGTCTCAGCCAGCTGAAATTAGAGTTAAGAATTGCTCTTTAAGACTTTCAATGACATTGTTCTGTTACACAACACATGACACTCACAACTGAGAGGCTGAGTCACTCAGTCTCAAGCAAGATGCTGTTCAGAAGAAAGAGACAGGTCATGACATCTTTGATGTGAACTTGTGCTGTCAGCAATGTCTCATAGAGTAACAAGAAGAGATTTAGAATGCTTGCAGTCAGAAGTGAAGTCAGTGTCTTGATGATGATGAAGCTGATAAACAGTAGAGTATTTGTGTAGATTTTCTCTTTGTCAAGGTTTTTCAGCTGTAGAAACAAGCATGCAGCATCTTGTGAGAAGACATGATCTTTAAGAAACTGCTGAAGCTTTTGTTAAGCCTTAATATCTTTAGTAAAGTGATCATCAAGTCAGGTTAACTCAACTTAACTTAAACAGAGCTTTTAAGTTAGATTGAGTTAGGCTTTAATTGTTAGCTTAAGAATTCAGATCAGATTTTAACATTGAAGCTTAACTTAATTTAGAAGCTCTGTTTAAATTTTAAGAATTCTGAGACTGATTAGTAAGTGAGCTCTTGAGACTTGACTCAAGAATAAAAATTATGAGCTTAAAGATTACTGATATATGAGTGTTATAAGTAAGCATTATATATGCATAGTTAAACAGCTTTTAATTTAGTCTATTGTTAAAAGATGACATCACACTAATAGCATAGCTATTGTAAGTTATATATCTAACACTTTCTTTAACTCACAATTGACTCATGATCAGTCTGTAGATGTAAAGAATATATACAGATAGCAATTTAAATTCATAATCTTTGAGCTTACTTTCTCATCATGAACTTAAATCATCAGTAAGATAATTTAAACACATATCTTTCTGAGATTTTAAACAAGAAATCACTGCATTAACTTGAGCTCATAATCTGTTAAAAGGTGACATCACACTAATAGCATAGCTATTGTAAGTTATATATTTAATATCTATTTATTTACTACATTGAGAGTTAGATATTCTCAAAATAGTCTAGTAATGATTGCTTTAATCTGCATCTTTAGATGCAATGTTTCAGTTATGTATGTATCTCTTAATAAGAGACATATTCTTGTGCTGAATGATAACTTACTTTGCATAAATTGCAGTTAGATTGACATCTGCTTTCTGTTAGCTACATAAGAAAGAAAATCTGATAATATCAGAGAAATTGCAAAAGATGAAAGCAATCTTTCATATGTTGCAGACTTATTAAAAAGATAAAATATATTAGTTAATGTATTTTTGCTCTGTAGAGAATGAGTGATCTAATAATTAAGTTAATAATGCTTATATATAATGCTTATAAAGCAGATATGTAGTCAAACAAAAAGAATTATGTACAATATTAATTGAAAATGTTACAATAATAGCTGCTGTCAATATAAAGCTGCTTAATAATAAAAGTTAATTAATTCTAATTTAATTTAAGCTGTCAAGAATAGTTCAACTTAACTCTGTCTGAAATCTGATTCTGTACAGAGTTAAGTTGAGTTGTAAAGTAAAGTTTAATGAGTTAAGTTAAGTTCTAAAATCTGAGCCTGACCTGACCTGATGGTCAGTTTAATCTTTAGATTGTGAGAATTGTCAGAAATTGATGTTTATTGATATGAATATTAAAGAAAATTATTTATAGAGCAAGTCTTCTTGAAGTGACTTAATTAAGATGTAGAACTTGTCAGACAGCAAAAGTTGAAGAAAGATCTTTAGTAGCACTCATTATAAGAGATTTCTCATACTCTCATATAGATCAATTTGTTTCTCATAATGTCAGTCACTAAAATGACTATCTGCAATTTTCTAAATGACTTAAAAAGAGTTAACTGAGAGAGCTGACAAATATTCTTTTTATAACTTTCTTTTAAGAAGATGATCAGAGTGATTGATCAGAAGAAGATTTGATGAGAAAAAGAAGTTAAATATAAGCTTATTGAAAGAAAGTAAATACTTATGCTATACTATGCTGTTTAATGAAATCTCTAAACTGTGTTGTCTACAGATATATCTTGATTAAGAGAATTACAGAAGAAGTAAAAAGAATGTTAATTGCAGTTAATGTAAGCAGAATTTTTATTTAATTTCTAACATTAATTTTACTTCACTTTATAAAAGCAGCTAGAACATCATTTCTCAACATTTTTACTCAGTGAGACTGCATCTATTGACTCTCACTGATGATAAACATTAGATAACTAAACACATCATTAAGAGTTTAATAAATCATTTAAGAGTTTAATTAATCATTAATAGTGAATTTTATAAATTTAATAAATTGCTTAAAGATCTATTTAAATAAAGACTTAATAAGTCTGTCAACAATTATCTTTTAACTGAGCATAAAGTCTATCTAAATCTGATTGTGCTTATACAGATTATAAATGTTATAATAAAAGATGTCAATATACTTTAATCACTTATGTATATATATATTCTTAATTAAGATCAAGACAGCTTAATTATCTTCTTTAAGCTGAATGAATGAAGATATTTAATGAGTTTCATTCTTTTAAATATTTATACAGTATAAATTAATTTTAAAATATTTATCTATACTCATATCTCTTAATATCTGTTCAAGTCAGATCTCAGTCTTTATATACATTGACATAGTTATGTATTTGATCTCAGTGATTAAGATAATGACAAACTTCTGCTTTTAACTTATTTATAACACTGATTTATCTTTAAACATATAAACACATTTTAGAATTGATTTCTGATTCTGTTTGTTTGAAGTATAGTTAAAGTCAGAATATTTAAGCATTACTTAACTCTCATTAAAACTGTACATGATGCTGAGATTAATGATTGATTTTATGTACTGCAGTAGTTTCTTAAGTGTATATTCATGATGTCTCACAAAATTATTGAGATATTGACTTAGTCAATTTAGTGTGAAGATGATGTTTAATTAAATATAAATTGCTGCATACATTAAGTTTTTAATTGTCTGTTAATACTGTCTTTGATCTATTCTTTAATTAGTTAAATTAATGAGACAAAAAATGTCATATTTACTAAATGAAATACTGATGACTCTGTGCTTATCAGATTACATATAAAGATTCTTTAATATCTTATTTATGTAATGAGTCTGATTCAGGCACAGAGTTCTCATTTTATAATTATATATAATTTAAATATTAAGAATTTTCTGTATCTCTGTGAACCCATAAGTCTCTTATCTATAAGAGACTGATGAGTAAGATATGTAACAATGTGAGACACTACAATACAACAGCTATTTGATGAAGTTTCAATGTTAAAGTCTTGTATTGATGAAGATTAATAACTAAGAAACTTAAAAGATTTATATGTGAAAACTGTCTATATAGTACTTTGCTTATCAATTGTTGTGTAAGAAGTTCAGCTATGATTCAGTATGAGTGCATAATAATATTATAACAATTGTTTTCTCTTCTATATGCTGATTCTTCAGTGCATTGACATATCACTGACATTATAGATATGTTGTGATTTCATAAAATTAGATCAGTGAGATGTAAGTAATAATTTGTTTAACATTCTTATGTATTTTACTTATTGTCTATCTCAGCTAAACTAATAATCTTGTACAATACTTTAAGTTTGCTGCATTCAGATAGATGATGATTCAGCTTTGTTTAATGATGAATAACACATAAAATATAAATAAAATTAACTTTTCTTTATTTCTGAATTAGTTAAATCAGTGATCTCTTTGTTTAATTGCAATATATAAGAGACTCTTTCTCATATGTAATTTGCATTCATTTCATTTTCAACATCTTAATATATTGAAGTTATAGCAACATCATATCTTTAAATGATGCTTCTCTCTTGTAACACTGTAGAAATAACACAATAGCAAAAGTGCAACAACAGTGACACAATAATTATTAAGAAAAATAAGAGAAATATTCTCTCTGTTATATCTTTCATTAAGAATTCAATGAGATTGTTAATGATTTCTGTATGTATAGCATTTAAGACATCAATACATTTTAACAATGTTGCAGTCTAAGAAATGCATCTATATAAATACAAAGAAATGCAATAAAAAATCTTTAAGTTTCTATTATTCTCATCATCAGATGCTATCTGTCAACACTATCTTAAACATTAATAAATTAATAAATTCATTAAAGTCAGTTCTGAAGATTAAGTCTGTAAGAGCTAAGTCAGTTAAGAATGTAATAAATATTGTAAGTAACATTGTTAATACACTTGCTCTGCTGACATGAAATGCAGAAACAGAATATGATGAAAAAAAATATTAAACATGAGAAATATAAATGTCTTAAGATGAATTCACTGACAAAATGTCTGCACAACAATGATGAGATATACATTTTAAATAATGTTGTTGTGCAGAAGAGACTGCAGCAAAGATCTTATTGCTGTATATAGATACAGTTATATTTACTTAATCTTTTTAATAATGAAATATTGTCTTTTTATATCTCATTTCTGCTTTCTTAAGCTGCAGATAAGTCATTATTGACAAATTTAATTGAAAATGCTCACTTAATAATCATTGCTGCACTGTTAATATCATAAAACATCATCTTTAAAGTGTAATTGATCTGTAAGAAACTTATTACTTAAAAGAATATCAAATCTGAAATTATAATTGATGAATATCTCTCTGCTTCACATTGTATGTCACATTCTTCTTTTACAGTAACATCATTATATATATTGCACCTCAATTCTGTTTTTATCCTGATTCTCAAAGATGTTGTCACTTTACAACATTGTACTCTCAGCAATTTCTTTATTTTCTTATTTACTCACATTGACATCATCTTGATGCTGCATCATAATCATTATATTAATAATAAGTTGAATTTTCTCTGTTGTCTTTGCTGTTTAAAACATATTAGCAACAACATCAGTCAATGCAACATTGTTGAGAATCAGAATTGTAATTATTATAAGATACTTTAAAAACTGTACAACTCAGTTTGACAGAAAGTTTCTTATTATCTTGTAATGTATTAACAGTAACAGATTTTTGCATTCTTTAACTGCTGAATTAATAACTTGTATGTATTTGTTAATTATGTTGTCATCATAACAATTAATAATGTTCATCAATCTTAGCTTCAGCATCATCTTAATTATATATAGACATTGTTTATTAAGCATGTCATCATCTACATTATTTATGTTGTAAGACATCATAATGATCATTGTAAGTCTGCAGAGATCTGTAATCTGTTGTTGTTCATAATTTAAGAGTAGTGAGCAGTCACTGTAATGTAAATATTTATATTAAATATCTTCTGCTTTATAATTTGTTCTTTTAATTTTCTTATGCTTTGCTGTTGTCATTATGTTGCTTACTTCACTTCAAATATGAGCTTTTTTCTCTTTAATTAAGTAACAACATCTTAAAAAGCTTTCATAACTTAATGCTGTGACTTAGTTACTTTAACAGTACCTATAATACTGATAAATAATTACTGTTTTTGTCTTTTGTTTCTGATAGTAATGTGGATGCAGAGATAATAAAGTGATTTAATAATGTTTTATTAATGTATTGATTGTATTTTGACTTTGCTTCTTCTAAATGATACTATGTAAAATATTTTTAATAAAAGTTTTTAATTTCTTAAATTTCATTTATGCTTCTGCTTTCTCTCTGTTCTTGCATCATATTCTTGTTGCAATACTTCTGCACTTCTCATATTCTCTACTTAAAATCACTTATTATATTTTATTAAATACTCTATTTACTTACCTTTATATTGTAATTGTTCTCTTCTTTATCTCTTGCTTAAAATATCTTTGATTTTGTATTCTTTTTCATTATTTATGAGATCTGAGAAAGACAGTTCTGATAAAGAATTATTGTTTAGACAGCATTTATAAAACTTTAAATATAAGACATAGAATACATTATAAATTCTGTAATGAGCAGATAGAATCAGTTAGTATGCTTGTTTGTTAATAAGATTGATAATTTAAAAAGATTTAATGAATTTATGCAACAGTTTCTTACTTAATCTGTGTTGCTTTAAGTTCTTAATGAACAATAGTATTAAATTGTTGATGTTGTAGCTTTTTTAAACATGATTTTTGTCAAAGTACTTGACTTGTGCTTTTACAGCAGCTTATTATTACTTTATTATTGTGATATGAATTTTCTTTATTTACTGCATTCAGTCTTTCACTGCTGACATCTTCTCTTCATAAATGTTGCTCTCAATGTGTTAAGCAATTCTTAAGTGATAGCTCATTAATATCTTAAACAATGTTTAACTAATTGTTACATGTTTTCTGTTTGCATATGCAAACTCTATCATTAACAGAAAGAACACTCAGTCATTTTGTTCTTTATAATAATAATAATGCAGATAATGTTCTAAAATTTAATTCTGTCTTTTGATTTAATTATCAATTTGTGAGTAAAAGACAGTGCTTAATCTTCATTTCATTTAAAGTTGATAACAGAATTTAAATCAATATGTACTGATAAAGATTGATTCTCAGTCTGAAATAATATTTCTGAATTCTTCATAGTGACATATAATCTATTCAATATATATGTCAGCTAACTTGATTACAGTGAGTTTTTTAGTGACAGAGATATATTGAGTTATCTTTGTGAGACAATTTACAATTATTAATATAAAGTTATAAACATTAGCTTCTTATCTGTTAGACAGCAAGTCAGTGATTATGTTTATTGTTATTTTCTTTTATGATTAAGTAGATAATAACAATGACTGTAATTTATTATATAAATGATGTCTTGATACTTAAATTCTTAGACATACAGCACATAAAGCAACATATTCTTAAACATTATTTGTCATGTTAACTCAGTAATACTTTCTGAACAGTAAATCAATTATTCTGTTTACTTCATAATGTTCTGTTAAAACATTATTATGATGCAGCTTCATAAGCTCATTCTTAATGACTTTATTAAATAATATATATATCTTGTTTTTGTAATGAAGTAATTCAGTGAAATTAAACATTCATGAACTGTCATTGATGTCTTAATGACTACAATTATTCTGTGATTTCAAGTCTTATTACATCTTTACTGTTAGAACATCAGTGTTCTGCAAGAGATGAATAAGTTTAAGAAAGAATAATTATTTCTCATTATATATCATTTTGCTGTCAGTCACTTTCTGAATCAATATATATAAAATAAACTGTTTGCAATCAGTAGTTTCAGCAACAAAGTTAAGCAGCTTTTCTGTTATGTTGTATATAAATGAACTAAATGTATAATCATCATTCTTTAATTCATTTTTAAATAAAGACTCTCTAAATCTTCTGTTGACTTATTCTTAACAGTCATGATCTTCAGTCTTAATGCTTAATTGATATTCTTTTAATAAAATGATCAGCATAATTTGCAGATTTAAGCTTTAAGTGTTGATCTGATTAATTAGAGCAGTAATGCTTGATTTTAACTTTTAAGATAGTGTGATCAGCTTTTGTTGCAATGTTGACAGCAATCTGTTTATATTCTTCTTGACTTTATAGTCAGAGCACCTCAACAGTGCATTAGTGAGATTTGTTTTCTTTAATTAATGTGTAATTATGAAATCATAAGCAGCTAGCCTCATAACTCAGTGTGTTTATCTTCTATTTAATGATTTTACATTTATAAATTCTTGTAGATTATTGTGATCTGTAAGTATCTCAATGAGATAATAACTATTCTTAAGATAGTATCATCAGTGTTTAAATGTCTTCATGATTGTCAACAATTCTTAGTTATAAATTTCATAGCATGTTTTGATTAAATTTAACTTTCTTAATCAGAAGATAACAAAATGTCATTGAGCATCTGTCTGAAGCTGTAAATAAATATTTATTAACTTAACTATTAAGACATCAGTTTCAATCTGAGCTCTTAGCTTTAAGTTAAAGTGCATTAGAATAGATATCTATGTAAAGATGTTGTGAAGCTTATAAAATGCTTACATTATTATTTATAATTATTTAAAGATATCTATCTTCTTGCTGTTCTTGCTGCCTTTTAATAGATCAGTTAAAGAAGCAGCAATCTTAGAATATCTCTGTATAAAGTGATGATAAAAGTTTGCAAATTCTAGAAATATTTATATCTCATGATAGCTTCTAGATACTGATTATTTCTTTATGATTTTGACTCATTGTTGATTCATTGAAACATCAGTAGTAAAGATGATAAACTTAAGAAATTTCATTTATATAATATAAAAAGTGCACTTCTTTAAGTTTGCATACAATTTAAACTGTTGAAGTTGCTTTAAAATTTGTTTTACATGACTCTGATGTTCTTTTAGAAAACTGAAATAGATCAGAATATCATTTAAATATATTATATAAAAGACATTAACTAATTCAGTCAATGTCTAATTGATATAGACTTGAAAAGTTATTGAGACATTAATTAGTCTGAATGACATAATTATGTACTTAAAATGACTGTAATATATGTAAAATGTAATCTTTCATTTGTCATCTTTCTTGATTTTAATACAGTGATAAACATTCTTAAAATTTAGTTTAATGAACATCTTAACTTCACTTAAATGATCAAGTGTCTTGCTAATCAGTAATAGAGAGTGACAATTCTTAACAATAATTTTGTTAAGATTTCTGTAATTAACACATAGATGTAAGCTCTTTTCATTTTTTAAAATAAACAGAACTGATATTTCTGCAGAGCTGACAAAATATTATATTTATTTCTTTATTAAGATGTTGTCTAAATATTCTTTAAGCACTTGTAGCTCTGTTTTTAATAGATTATAAAGTAAATCATAAAGTAATTTATATCTCTCTGTCTTTATGACATGATCATAATCTTAATGAGATGATAACTTGTCAGCATTCTCTTCAGAGAATACATTTACATATTTATTGTATTGTTAAGATAGTGCTGACATTTCATCAACAATATGTACAGCAGTTGTTGATGAGTCTGATTTAGACATCATCAACAATGTATAAATAGTAGATTGATTTTAAATATTATTGATAAATGTTTCAGACTTATCAATAATCAGAGACATTTGTTTTATCTTATAATGTTATGTGTATAAATCACAATTAATATGAATGCATTGCTGTTTCAAATCTAAGAGATTAAAGATAAATTCAGATTCATTCTTATTTAAAATATAAAATAACTGCTTTTCAGTTTGCTCTTATTTTTAATTGTTGATGAGTCTATGCTTCATTAAATATGTATTATAGCAATAAATATGTTGTCTTTTCAGAAGCTCTGATCTTGAAAGTTCTGCATTGATTTGTGTTAATTAATGAATAACAATGTATCATTAAAACATCACATTAATCTCTGCTGCAGTGTTTAACAGTACACTGACAGAAACTCAATTAAATTCAATTCAGACTTAATCTTTCTTTATAATGCTAGATTTCTTTATGACTTTTAATCTAATTTTTATTATTAAAGTATAATCAACAAAACTCTGTCTTTTTTTGTCTTAACTACATTAATCTTAATGTAATTAAGATTTTTTAAAGAACTTCTGCAGTTCTTTATGAAATGACTTGATCTTTTACAATTATAGCAGTTATTCTTCTTGACATCAATCTCAAAATGAAGTTTATCTATATTGTCATAAAAATTTAATTTTGTAATCTCAGAATTAAGATGATTGTTCTGCTGTAGCTTTGCTGTCTAAATAAAAGAATGTAAGTGATGCTCATAAATTTTCTTAATAATATGACTTTGAATTATACAATTATCTGTAAATCACTGATTAATCTTTAATTTAATGATCAGAGCTATTAAGCTTTTTCTTGTCTTTGAGAAATCTTAATAATTAATTAAAGCTGCTTAAATCTTTAATTAAAATTTTATAAAAAAATAACTTATTCTCTGTTTCTCTGTATAACTTAAGAGCTGATTCTTCAGCATATTAAAATATATTATAAAAGCTTAAACTGATTAAATAGATTTCTGTGTGACTTCTAAATATTTTTGTACTGTATTAAGTTCACAATTTACTGAGTTCTCAATAAGATTGAGCAGAAACTCTAAAAAGAATATTCATGATTTGTTATTCAGAAATTCATTCTCATTAATATAACAAAATTATGCATCTTAAGATTCTTCTGCTAAGAACTGCATAGTAAAGAGAATTTTATTGTAATTATTGAAGAAGTTTTCAGAGATTAAATAAAATGTTATTACAATACTGTGTATAAACTCAGTATGTTCATAAATGAACTTCTCATTATATGTAAACAAGTTCTTCAGTTATTGCATCTGTTTTGCTGAAAGTATATATACAACTTTAAATATATGTTGCTTTATTGAATTTAAAGAGCTAATAAAAACATAAAAAGATTCTGTATGCAGTTCTTTTTTAAGTAAGACTTGAGAATCTTTATCTTTTAGAAGTTTGTCAACTTCATTATGCATATTAAATGCTTGCAGTTTACAATTAATTTTTATGAATCATCATCTTTTCTCATTATTGATCTGTCTAATTTCAATTAAATAAATCTGTTTATCTAAACATTAATTCTTCTTCTTTATAATTTAAATAGCAGTCTGAATCTCTGCAGATTTCTGTTCTTCAGAAATTATTTAAATCTCAATACAGTCAGAGAATAACTCTGTCTCATTTTGCTGACTTCTAGTCTGCATATTGTAATGTAATGAATTGTCATTCTTTAAAAAGATAAAGTTATTAAAATTGTGAATTCATGAGTCTTTTATTTATAAGAGGCTGATGAGTAAGATATGTGACAATGTGAGACACTACAGTACAACAGCTATTTGATGAAGTTTCAATGTTAAAGTTTTGTATTGATGAAAATTAACAATTAAGAAACTTAAAAGATTTGTATGCAAAGGCTGTCTATATAGTACTTTGCTTATTAATTATTGCATGAGAAGTTCAGCTATAATTTAATATGAGTACATAATGATATCATAATAATCTCTCTTAAGTTCTTGACTTTAAACATACTCATAAGAGCTTGCTTAAATCAAAGAATGTATAATAGATTTGCTGAAGTCATAATAATATTGTTTATATAAAGAAGCAGCATAATTCTTTTAATGCTGTAAAGAAGAAGACAGAAATCAGTTTTGCTTTAATGAAAACTTAATTTAAATAATTTAATAATACATTATTTATATCAGTTCTGTGCAACTTGCTTAAGATCATAAAGGCTGTGCAGTATGTGCAAAATATAATTAGATGCAACATTAATTTTAAAAAAAAAAGTTATATAGATTGTTTTTTTCAGAAAGAATTTCATAAAGATATTATTAATATTCACTTAATGACATTCTAGATTCTTGAGTGCAATGATAGTCAGAAAGACTTGCAGAATATTTAATTTAATAATGAAAATAAAGATATTTTTATAATCAACATTATATATCTATGAGAAGTCTCTTGTCATAAGTCTTGTCTTAAACTTATTTAAAAATTCATTGATGTTCAGCTTGAGTTTAAAAACTCATTTACTGATTATAATGTTAATTTTTCTTGATGACATAATTTCTTTTTATGTTTCATTTATTATTAAGACTGTCAACTCTGCATAAATAACATTCTTTTACATTTCTTCTCAGATTGAGTCTCTCACTGCTTCAGCATAGATGACAGATATTAAAATGTTAAATCTAATTATAGAATCTTTTTTGTCTGTAAAGAATGTTATAAGTATTAATATAACTCTTAATATTTTAATTAAGAGCTCATTTACATCTTAATTATCATTGTTGTTGTTTCTCTTTCATTTTAAAATCTTAATACACAGAAAGATTCTGACTTCTTTAAGTGTTATTGTTTTAACTTAATCAATGTTGATCTTTTTATTTAATGACTTATCTAGATTAACTGCAGTCAATTTAATCTCATATTATTTATCTTAAGACTTATCAATCTTAATTATAATCAAATTAGACTGCATCTTACTGTTCTAAGTCATAAGTGTCTGATTTAAAGCTGTGATCTTCATAATAATTAATTTCTTTTATAAATGTTCAATAAATCTTTTATTTAAAAGAACATTTAATGTCTATTATTGCAGTTTAAGATTAACAATATCTTTTTTCTCACTTTTAGCAAACTTTACAGTGTGATTCTTAATGATGTACTTAAGATCTAAAGCTTAAAGCTAATACTACTTTGTAATTTTCTCAATATAATTTATAAAGACTCTTACTTATTCTTAATTCATGAACTTGTTGTGTCTGCCTTCAGATAATAACTTGAGATCAATATAGCTGTAGTATTTGCATTTTTATATATAAATGTAATTGATAAATGACTTTACATTGATGAAAGCTTTCTTAGAAATTATTTACTTATCATTAATTAAAAAATCAGTTACTATTTAATTACAAAGATAAACATCTATCTATGCTGTCTACACTTAAAACTTTATTAACAATTATATTTCTTTAATTATAATGCACACTGAGTTCTCAGTGATTTGAATGACTCTTTTGACAATATCATTCTGAATTGACATGTAGAACATCATGTATTGCAGTGTAATGTTAAAAGATTTGCATCAGTCATTTAAAGTGAACTTTAACTTCATTTCATTGTTACTTTATACAGCAAGAATCTTTGCATTAATCTGAAGTTCAGTCTTTAATTATCATTCTTGTAGTGTCTATGAGATCTCATCACATTGCTTTAATAATATTATTTATATCTTTCAGAAATAATTATTTACTATCTTCAGAAAGTACTGATATTCATTAAATAATAAGAGTAATGAGCTATATATATCAATAAAGACAAAAACAAGAATGTTAATCTTTCTTTTACTTACAGTGTAATCTTATTTATTGATGAACTTAATCAAAACATAAATCTTATATATATTCTCATTGTTCTTAATGATAAGAATTGACTTTTCAAGAATTGTTATCTTGTAAAGATTATATAACTTTACAGAATCAAGATGAACAAATCATCAATATTAAAGTCTGTAAATCTTGATCTTTCTATTCAATGATGCAGTGTTGATGTCTAAGAAGTCAGTCATAAGATTATGTTTATGAATTTAAATATGTAAGCTTGTATCTAAAGCAATAACAGAGAAGATGATCTTTAAATGTGATGTGTACACTGTAAATGTTAAGATAAATTCATTAAAACTTTTTGCAATATACTTAACTATATAAACTCTGTCTTGCTTTAACACTTCTATTATAGTCTTGTTATGCTTATCATACATTTAAAGATAGTATTAATTAAAGCTTTTATACAGTCTCATTTTGCACATTCACTTTTCTGATAAAAGATTGACTTCAAGTTCAGATACATAAAGTGTTGAACTCAGTCTCATAGAATTTTCTGATTTAATTTATATAATGATTACTTCACAATAATAAGAGTATAAATGTTCTTCTTTAACTTTAATTTATTGATGTTTCATTTGTATGAAAGAATCACTGAAGAGTTAAAGTTAATTAATTATGTATAAAAAGAATTCAGAGTTTACAATTCATTTAAATTTAAGTATCTTACTGACAGTCTTCTTAAACAGAGCAGCAATTTCATTGTTAACTTTCTTTTTCTTTTCAGATTTAGAAAAGATATCATCATCATTACTGTCACTGACTTCTGTATTAAAGACTTTATATCTCTTTTCTTTTTCTTTATAAATTAACTTTTAATACAACTTAACTGCAATTAATCTGTACAGCTTAATTGCAGTTAATCTGCTTGTTTTCTTTTAAGTATTTTACTTAATATCAGAAAGAAATTTGCAATCTTTAATGAAGTGAAAGCTGTTGCAAAGAAAACACTTAATAAAGCAGCAAAAAAATGATTACTGTTTAAGCTAAATAATCTACAATAATGTTGCTTAATATTAATTATGCAATAATTCAATGAACTGCAGTTCTGATTCATTAAACATTAATCTTTTTTTATTTATCTATTTATAAAACAATAACAGTCTCATCAATCTTAAGCTGTATCTCTTTCTTTTAAAACTTTTATAAAACTTTTTTGACATCTAAATTGTTTTAAGTATTAATGACATTGCAGATTACAATGTATTCAATTAATAGTACTTAAAGTAATGTTTAAAACTGTTATTTTAATTTAAACAATCTGATTATATCAGACTGAGTTGCAGCAATCTTTTTGCTAAGTTTGCTCAAATAAATTTATATTTCTTTAATGAATACATTTTTTAACATTCTATATTCAACAAACTTTATTCAATATTGTTTCTCAATCATTTACAGCTTCTTCTTATACTTAAACTTTAATATATCTTAAACATTCTTTATGCTGATTTTATTTATCAGATATTCTTAATTATCTATATTTATGTAAATAATAAATCAATATAAAATCTTTATATTGATTTTCTGATTTCTAAAGTCAAGACTGCTGAGAAAAAATGAGTTTAAGAATTCACTGATCAGTATATTGACTGCTAAAACTTTAATAACATTTTATAGATCTTTTTCTATTAATTATCTTCTCATAAGAATGAATCATTGATCATAATTTTTATAAATGAGAATTAAGATGAGTTGTTGCTTTATAAAGAAGTTGTTGAAGTTTATGATGACAATAGTTGACATATAGTATAAGAAATGAATAAAGTAAAGTAATGATATTGTTACAGTCATCATTCTAATAGACTCATTGAACATGTAGGTTCAGTGAACTATGCCTTGAAGACATACAGCTCAGTGTAAACTCACAATGCTCACAAGTGAGCTGAGCAAGCTAGCTTACAGTGCTCATAAATGAGCAAGGTGAGCAGTCTAATATATATACAGACTATCTTTCTTAAGAAGATGAACATATTCAATGCAATTATTACTTAACATACTACTAGCTATCAGTTAACTCAATGTGCCTGAAACTCTCTTATATCACAAGCTTTAACCTCTAGCCTCTATATCAGAGAAACCTCTGATCAGAATGTAACACATTGAACATTCTTACAATATAAGCATGATCTTCAGCACACAGAAAGCAGCCTTCATCAGTATGATCAATCTTCAGAGTCTTGAAGATCTACAAGAGATGAACAATATACTGAAGATACTGATGCTGAATGCATTCAGCAGTGAATGTAAAAAGTTGCAAAGCTTCTTGACAAAGCTCAATCTATACATAGGTTTCAATCAGAAGAAGTTCAACTCTGAAATGAACAAAGATCTATACACAGTAGTCTATCTCAAAGATGCAGTGTTTGACTGAGTCAACCTCAAACTGCATGAGTTTCTAGACAAGTCATTAAAGAAACAAGACATCAACAAAGAGTCAATCTTCAGCAACTTCAAGAAGTTCAAGAAAGAACTTCAAAAGACTTTTGAAGTGATTGATGAGAAAAGAGCAGTGAAATGATGACTTTACATGTTAAAGATGAACAAGTCAGCAATCAAGTACTCAGTGAAGTTTCAGCACATTGTGACCTTAACTGACTGAGATGATGACATCTTAGTATTGCAGTACTATTGAGGATTGAGTGAAGATATCAAAGATGAAATAGTCTGAAGAGACTGTTCTGAAGAACTTTAAAAGATGATAAATATCTTCATCAACATTGACAGTTGACAGTGAGAACAACAGATGAAGAAGATGAGATCTTATACAGCTTTAAGAATGTGAAGACAATAGTTCATCATCAGAACACAAGAAGACTCAATGAATCTTAACAATATTAAGAAGCACAATTAGAAGTTATGAGCTAGGTCAGTGAAGCATGAACACTACAACAGATGACTCACTAAGCCTCACATCTGACAAGCAGAGACTTATAAATGTTATAATTGTGATAAATCTGAACATCTTGCCAGGAACTGCAAGAAACCTCAATAACAGAGAAAAGAAGTTGCAATGATGAACTCAATGATAATGCATGATCAACTGAGCTGAACAGCCTGCTATGACAACAACTGCTTTGTGCACATAAGCAGTAAAGATGAAGCTGAATGATGATCACAGAAGCTCAAGAAAAGACACAGTATTAATTATGTCATGATGAGTGAATCAAAGAGATTAACTATTCTAGAGAAAGTTGTCAGAGACAACTCAGATGAGATTGAAGAGATTGATACTTACAGAACTCAGAAGATAAACACTGCAGAAGCTTAAGATCAAGAAGATCTTATCTGAATGTATCTGAATTTGAATGCAGACCTAAAGAATGTCAACAACTAAGAAGTCAACATAGAACTCAAGCAGAGCTATAAGCATCTTAAGAATCAACATCTAAAATGACACAAAAGCCTGCTAGAAGAACAGCAGCAGACACTTTAAAAAGAAGTTACTGCTAGCAAATGACATGAAGTGAGAATGGCAGCTGTACAGCTAGAAGAGCTGATGACAACAGTATAATTCACAATATGAGATCAAGAAATGTCAGAGTGATCAAGAAAAGATTATGAAATCAAGATATGTCTACTCACAGACTATGTAATGCTCACAGAAAAACATTAAATGCACACAGAAAAATACATGTCACCTGAGTTTCTCAACAAAGTGAAAGCACTAGAGAATCTCATTCAATGTGAATACAATCAGTATAAGATGTACTGACACTCAGAACAAATTGTCAGAAAAGAAACTGATGACTACACAAAACTGATCACAATCAGTGAAGAATCAATATGATTCAAAGAACTATAAAGAAAGTTCACTGAATCACAAAACAAACTTCAAAGCACAGACAGAACTCAAGAAACTTTGATAGAAGCAAAAAGCTTAAAGAAGTCAAAAAAAAATTTTAAGCTCTCTCAGTGAGACTAGAAATGAAGAAGCTTTTAATGTCTCAATAAACAGACAATGATCAAAAGATATAAATTGATGTTAAGATATCACTAAAGAGACAACTTCAAGTGATGATAGATTTAGAAGCAATCAATAACTTCATCTTACAAAAAGTGATTGAACAGCTAGAACTAACACTGCAGTGAGTGCCTAAGCTCACACAAGTATATATGGTCAACAGAGAATACAAATGAATTTATGAAGAAGTTTATATTAAAGTCATAATAAAAAATGATTCACAGAAGTTGAGACTAGATGTTCTCAAGTCAGCTAAGTATGATGCTATACTAGAGATGCCCTGATTACACAAAAAGAATTCACAGATTAACTGAATCAATAAAGAACTCTATGCAACAGAGAACACATATGATGTCTCTGAACAACTGAAAAAGAGCTTATCAGAGCATAAGTCTTGAGATCATGAGATATTGCTATTAAAGAAGAGAAAATCAAAGTAAATGTCACTTTATCTTATGAGCAAGAATCAGCTGAAGAAAGTTCACAACTATCTTGCTGAGAATTTAAAGAGAGAATTCATCAGATTATTAAAGTCATCAGCAGAATATCTGATTCTGTTTATATCAAAGAAGAATGACATCAAGCAACTTTGTATTGACTACAGACAACTTAATGAGATAATTTACTGAGATAGTTATTCTTTATTATTGATAGAAGAATTGCAAGACAGACTAGAAAAAGTCAAGTGATTCATAAGTTTAGATCTGAAGAAAGCATACTATTGCATATGCATGAAGAAGAGCAAAGAATGAAAAACAGCATTTTAAATAAGATATGAACACTATGAGTACATCATTATGTCATTTGAGCTCAAAAATGCCTCAGTTACCTTTTAGAAACTCATCAACAACATGTTGAGAGAATATCTTGATGATTTTGTGATCACATATCTTGACAATATTCTGATCTATTCAGACAACCTTGAAATGCACCATGAACATGTGCACAAGGTCCTAGCAAAGCTCAATGAACAAGTCATGTATGTGAAGAAGTCAAAAAGCAGATTCAAAATCAAGAAAATATAGTTTCTAGAATATGTCATTTGATTTAATCAGATCAAGAAAGACCTCAAAAAGACAGAGGCAGTTCAGAACTAATTTACACTGTGAAAGATCAAGAAAGTGCAAGCCTTTCTAGAGCTAACAAACTACTATTGAAAGTTTGTATTTAACTATACAAGAATTGTGAAATCTCTTATGCATTTGACACACAAGAACAAGAGATAACATTGAGATAAAGAATAAAAGAATGTGTTCTGCATATTAAAGAGAAGTCTTAGTGAAACTGCACATCTGTGAATACTCAATTAAGCATGCAAAAAGATACTGAAAATCAACACATTGAATTTTGCAGTTGAAGCATGCCTATATCAGATCAAAGATGAGCAGAAGAAGTCTATTATGTATTGATTTAGAAAGTTGTCAGAACTCAAGAAAAGATATGAGATTCATGACAAGAAACTTCTTGCAATAATAAAAGCACTGCAAGATTGAAGATCTTATCTTGCAGATATAAGCAAGCCTATTCAGATCTTTATGAATCATAAGAATCTGAGAAACTTCACAACAATTAAGTAACTGAACTGATAACAGATTCATTGAGTGAAACAGTTAGCAGACTTTGAATTTCAGATTCATTACAAGAAGAGTAATGAAAATGATGATGCAGACACTTTAAGTAGACAATCTGATCACAAAGAAGTGAAAATGATTCATGCTAAAATTCTGTGCAAAAATGAGAAAGAAACACTCACAAAAGACTTAGCAGCAACATTTAAGATGAAGAATGCTTTCTTGACAGATGATGAACTCATTAAAGTATGTCATGACAGCAGAGCTGATGAGCATCTAGAAGTCAAATGTACAGAAGATCTTGTATAAAGAAGGCACAACATAGATGATCTTTGCAATTGAATCATGAAATACATTATCAAATGTGATTCATACTGATGCAATAAGATTCAGAGAGATAAGCATTATGATAGAATAACATAACTAAACACATTAGATGTGTTCTGAGAGTCTGTTATCATGAACTTTATCATCAAGCTATTAAAGTTCAAGAACCTAACATGGAAAGTCAGATTCAACAGCATATTGATTATAGTGAATAGATTAACAAAGTACACAATGTTCATTTCATTTAGAGAGATTGTAACAGCATCAATATTGACATACATTATACTGCAAGAATTAATTAGCAATCATGAACTATTAAAGAAGTTTATCATCAACAGAGACAAGCTGTTCATGAGCAAGTTCTGAGAAATGTTTACAGCAGAACTTGAGATAAAACATAAGATGTCAATGATATACTATTTACAGACAGATGAACAGAGTGAATGAATGAATCAGACAGTCAAGATGTACTTGTGACACTATGTCAACATTAAACAGAGCAATTGAGTACAACTGCTGCTGATGACACAGTTCATGTACAACAATGTATGAAATGAAATCATGAGAAAAACATCATTTAAAGTGAACTATGAATATCATTCAGAGATTTGAAGAGATTCACAAGTGCATGAATCTTGAAGTCAGAAAGCAATGTTGAACATTACAGAGCTTAAGAAACTGCATACTGATCTTATAAAGAGAATTGAAGAGCAGAAGAAATGAACAACAGAGATAAAATCATTTGAGATTGACAAGAAGATATATTTATGAATGAATAACATACAGACAAAGAAGAAGAGCAAGAAACTCATGAATAAGAGCATTGAGTCATTCATGATCAAGAGAAACATCAAGAAGCTAAGCTATGAGCTAGACTTACTTTAAGAAATGCAAATACACTCAGTATTTCACACATTAATGCTTCAGTGATGCAATCAGTTCATATCACTTCAGACTGAATCAACATCTGTTGAACTCAAAATCAAATATGAAGTTGAGAACATTCTAAAAAAGAGAATGATTAGTGAGAAAGCTCACTATCTCATTAAATGAAAAGAATATGATGCTTTGAAAAGCACATGAAAACTTAAGAATAACTTACTTAACTGCATAAGAATGCTTCAGCAGTTCAAGAAGAAGAGGCTGTAAAGATAAGGTCATCTCAGAAATTTAAGAATAAGAGATTTAAAGAATCAGAATCATTCTTATCTTCAGAAACATCATCATTATCATTAATAAGTTTGTGAGCAAGACAGAGTGCCTTCTCAGCAACTTTATCTTTTATATGTTTTAATGTCTTATAAAGATGAGCAACTTTAACAAAAGCTCATGTCAGTTCTTTCTTAGCAACAGATAGGTTGAACTTGAGTTTATTATGTGTACAGTTAAGAGATTCTCACAACACACTGACACATGAACAACTGCAGTGAACATACTCAGCATACTTAGAATGATTCTTTATCTTTATGCAAAGAATTAAGAGATTGAAACAGTGAAGACAGACAGTCAACACTGAGTTATTGTCTTTATTAATGAATTGATAAAGATAAAGGCAATTGTGTGTTTTGAATGACTTCATCATGAAAAGCTTACAGATTACAAAGACAGAAACTTTCATTTAAATAAATTTTAAAGAACTAGCACCTGAGAAGAAAGGATGATGTTACAGTCATTGTTTTAATAGACTTATTGAATGTGTAGATTCAGTGAACTACATCTTGAAGATGTACAGCTCAGTGTAAACTCACAGTGCTCATGAGTGAGCTGAGCAAGCTGACTTACAGTGCTCACAAATGAGCAAGGTGAGCAGCCTAATATATATATAGGTCATCTTTCTTAAGAAGATGAACATATTCAATGCAATCATTATTTAGCATACTACTAGCTACTGATTAACTTAACATGTCTGAAACCCTCTTATATCACAAGCTCTAACCCCTAGCCCCTATATCAGAGGAACCTCTGATTGGGATGTAACAGATGTATACATTAAAAATAATATAAATAAAATAAATAGAAAGCTTTTGTATCTTTTATTCTGTAAAATGATAATGTTTATTCATTTTAATAACTCATATTAAGCTACTAAAGAACAGTGCTCTCTGAGTAACTATAAATGCTAATTTTTATTGAGATCAATTCTCTGTGAATCTTCTGAGTTAAACATACTCAGTTAT
>JAABVA010001741.1_pt1 | contig 22721 bp, 16 predicted proteins | sample 5560331 | NCBI WGS metagenome assembly JAABVA01 (sample SAMN12812661, study PRJNA571458) | rock metagenome | isolation source: Antarctica rocks | place: Antarctica: Victoria Land, Mt New Zealand sud | collected 2016-01-07
GAAAGAAGCTGGCTACATATGTGTGTTCCTCAGCCGACGCTAGGCCCAATAGGGACTAGTCAAGGTGACGGAGCGAGGATAGGCCTGGCAAGGCTAGAAGGCTGAGCCTGGCAAGGCTAGGATCGTAACATTTTGAAGTGAGCAAGCTGATGAGTAAACTAATGAGTAAACTAACAAGTAGATAGAATGATAAGTAGAGTGATGAGCATGTAAAGTGATGAGTAGAATGATGAGCATGTAAAGTGAAGTAGAATGATGAGCATGTAGAATGATGAGTAGAATGATGAGTATGTAGAATGACGAGTAAAGTGATGAGCATGTAGATAGATGAGCATGTAAAATGCGAAGAACGAAAATGTTGTTAAACTGTTTAATGATGCTGTTAATCATTTAATTATCTATGTGCAAAGATAAATGATTCAATTTATCAGCTATTAAATCTAAGTACAAAATTAATGATGTAATTAAGTGATGTTTGATTGAATCTTTGATCTAATCAGCTGTCAATGATGTTAATGATGTCAACGTGATGATTAGCTGCATGTGATTGACTAATTAACACTTAAGAATTTGTCTGTTACGATCCTAGCTACGCACCTTCGTTGATAGCTATGTTGATGACTATGTTGATGACTATGTTGATGGCTATTCTGAGAACTATCGTCAATCGCTCGCCGCTAGGACATAGGCTTGTTCCGAAGTCAACTCTATTCAGGATTAGCTTATGTTCTTCTGAGTCATATAGATAGTCGGCTCTTTCCTTCTAGATACTTTCCTTCCTTAGCATTTATATACTCGTTACATTACACTCATATGACTCGCTCTATGCTGGTCTCTAACATTATATAAATGCTCCTTCGTTACAGGCGAAGTGAAATAATCTGCATCGATTTCTTCGAATGCTTCTGCTAGTAGTTCTTCAATCCTCTATCGACTTTGATCTAGCGACTTGCGTTCGTGCAGCAGCATTCACCTTTCTTCTTTCGTGAGCTGATTCAGCGAGAATAAACAAAAGATTCGAACTCGTGCGCTGGTCAGCGAGTATAAACAAACGATTGGAATCATTCAACTAGGTCAAAGATCAGCGAATTAACCGTTCATTCAGATTCGCAAGAAATTCTTCGAATTTGTTGAACAATCAAACGAGGCCAGTCATAGAACTGCGTGAAGTCTCTATCTCGAGGAGCAAACCCCCAGTGAGTCTGCTTCAATGGCATCGTCAATGCGATGATCTACTCGCTCTCATCGCCCTATCCACCAGTGAACCTGATCATACGTTCATGTGCAACTAGTGAGCCTGCTACAATGGCGAGCCCAAAGTCGACCTCTTCGATGAGCAAGTCGATCAGTGAGCCTGCTTCAATGACACTGTCAATGCGATGATCTATCTCCTCATCGTTCTACTCATCAGTGAACCTGGTCATACATTCACGTGCAACTAGTGAGCCTGCTACAAGGGCACCTTCCGTCAATGCGATGACCTATCTACCCACATCGCTCTACCTACCAGTGAACCGATCTGTCGACTCGTTCGCGTGCAACTAGTGAGCCTGCTTCAATGGCACTTCTACCTCGCATAGTGAGCCTGCTACAATAGGCATTTCGATTCTACACAAGGCTAAGAAAATACATTCATGCGGACATGAATCGTTGAAGGGAAGGAGTAATGTTACGATCCTAGCTACGCACCTTCGTTGGTAGCTATGTTGATGACTATGTTGATGACTATGTTGATGGCTATCCTGAGAGCTATCGTCGATCGCTCGCCGCTAGGGCATAGGCTTGTTCCGAAGCCAACCCTATTCAGGGTTAGCTTATGTTCTTCTGAGTCATATAGATAGCCGGCCCTTCCCTTCTAAATACTTTCCTTCCTTAGCATTTATATACTCGTTACATTACACTCATATGACTCGCTCTATGCTGATCTCTAACATTGTCAATGATGCAAGTCTTGTTGAATATATAATAGTTTAAATCTGCATACAGTCTGATGAAATACTGTTTAAAATTCATGATGTTTTGATCAATTCACTGCTTTGCAGCTTCAAGTCAATGTTTTGTTTGAAAGTTATAAATTTCAGAATTACTAAGTTTAGCATGCAAGTATTTAATGTAGTATTTTCAGTTGAATTTCTCATCATGATTGTGCATGTTCATCACATGATTTTATTATTGATTACAAGACTTCTTTGACAAGTATGATGCAGATCATTGCAACTTCTCTTGTTTTGTGATGAAATCAGATGATGTCACAACTATGAAGTTTTTGCAGTTTTGCAATCAGAACATCAAGAAGTTGTAATTCATGATGCTTTATTCTTTAGACTCGCAAGATCAATTAACACACTTGCGTGCATTATTTCAATAATAATCATCATTATGTTAATGTCGATGATCAGAAATTGATTGAGTCTCTTACTCAAGTTTTGATACATAAAGTTGCAAGACAAGCAGTACATTCTGCATCTTCAAATTCTTTAACTGCTTGCGTACTTCACTTGTTGATTGTCAAGAAATATGATTTGTCTGTTCATTAAATTCTTGCAATTTAAACTTCTCATCTGCATGTTTAAATGTGTGATTCTCAGATCTCTTTTGATGAGATGATGAATTCTTAATGTGAAAGAAGTTATCACTTCTTTCAATCATGCAACTTTTGATGAGTTGCTGCATGTTTGATATTTCTTACTAAGCAGCTTCATGCAAATGAAGCAATTAAAACTGTGAAATAACGAGATCTTTTTATGTAAAACTGTGTAGTAAAAAATAATAAGATAGCACTTTATTGATGATAGAATTAATTGCTAAGAAACAAAAGTAAGAACTTACAGAGTTTTCATCTTCTGTCAAATCATTATCTTTATTCATTCATTAACTTCTTTAATCTAATTTCATGAGCTAGTTTTGCAGACATACATCATTCATAGTTGATGAGATGCATTCTCACAGTGAATCATGCAAAGTGTTCAAGCATGATCAAATAATCATGTGCATAATTTCGCTTTTTTGCGCTACTGATAATGTAATCTAAAATCACAGAAAACAGCATTTAATCTTCTAAAATATATCACATCAACTTTATTATTTTATTAATGATTAATTCATAATTAATCAATAAATAATAATTGATCAATTTATTATCAATAATTGATTAATCATGAACTTATTTATGATATCTTTACATATGTTGCTTTTATCATTGACATATCAAAAATTTCTCTCAAATATAATTTCATTCTATCAATTTATTATTAATCAGTGATCAATATAACATTGATCAATGAATGAACATTCAGAACTTGAAAACTTATTAAGATAAAATGATTGATTAATTATCGATTAATGAATTATTGATAAACAATCAATAAGTTTTATGAAAAGAAAACTTCATGATGTAAATAATTAATTAATTATCAATCAATAAATAATACTAGATCAATCAACAATTGATCACATAATTTACATTTGAAATTGACAAGTTGTGTAACTTGTCTGTCAATTGAAATTTCAGAATTATTAATTCAAGATCAATCTAGTATTGATTGTGTATTAGTGATTGATGGTTGAATGGGAAAGAGTTCAACGAACCATGGAAATTTTGAAATGGCTCAGCCGTGCGGCGGGAAGCCTAGCGCAAAACGTTAGCGTTGGTACCTCAACCGTTAGTGTTGGTCTGCCGACCTGCATCCTCTAAATCTTCTCCCACCCCGCAGCCCACCCCCCAGCCCTCCCCCCCCCTCCCCCCCATCCCATCCTCTCCCCCTTCGCACACATCTAAAAAAGCACGCTTCCCCCCCGGGCCCCATCTTTTACCTTCATACCTTCATACCTTCATACCTTCATACCTTCAAACCTTCATACCTCCAAATCTTCATACCTCCCTTCTCCCTTTTCCCCATAGCCATAGCCATAGCCCCAGCCCCTCAGATCTATGTATCTCCACACCGCGTAAATGAAATGGATGGGGAAAAGGGCGGTAGGGTATGTATAAGCGAGAAACCGGGATGACGAGTTTTTTTGTTACTGTTATTGGCGCTAGTGCAGGTACCCCTTTGTGTGACAGGAGGACAAAGCTTTTACTAGTAGAACTACGGGTGTCGGCGACGGATTTGCCGGAATGAGTTAATTTAATTTTGGGGGATTCGGTGCCCCCTGAGTAGGCGAGCATTCCGTTCGATTTTCACATAAACATGGAGGTTATTTTTTTTAAGTCGAGTATCATGTCCAATTGTGACTATTTGACCATGCAGTCGTTTTCGCAAGCGAAACACGACTGGCTAAATCGCGAACATGATAGCCCCGTGAATTCAACCACCTCACATCCCTCTTTAGCTTGCCAAGTCCATCGTAATAAGGTATCGAAAAATTACAACACGTAGAAAATTGACTCCAGGCTATGATTTTCGCGCAAGCGCCTGAATTACACCCTCATGATGCTCCCATTGCCGAAGTCCATCAACGAAGCCAGCCGAAGTCAACCATCCAAAAAGCACGCTTACAAAAGGTAAGCGGCCAGACCGAGGAGACCGGCGAGGCTGGCGCCAGAGGCGGCAACGTGGTTGGCAGCGCCGGTGAAGACGGGGAGCTTGCTCTTGGTAGGGGTTGGTGCACCAGTGCCACTGGCCGCCGGGGCGGTGCCGTTGCTGGCAGTGGGGAAGCTGGGAGAGGGGACTACCGGGGCCGCGCTGGAGACGGGAGCGGCGCTTGAGGCAGGGGCTGCGCTTGAGGCAGGGGCTGCAGAGGAAACCGGGGCGGCGCTGGAAGCAGGAGCAGAGCTGGCAGGGGGAGAGCTGGCGGGAGCAGAGCTAGCCGGGGCGCTTGAGGCGGGCGCGGAGCTGACTGGGGCAGCGGAGGAGGTTGGCACGACCGGAGCGCTGGTTGGGCTACGTCTTCGTTAGCTTGGTCGCGACATTACTGCAGATGCAGTGGGTACCAGGTGGAGCAGTACATGACGGAAGCTGAGGAAACTGGCTTGGTCACGGTGCAAGGGCAGTTGGTGATGGTCAAGGTGGTGGCCTAAGCAATCGGATGTTAGCTGCTAGTTCCTAAACTTTGGCGCGTCGCAATGGCGCGTGATTTCTTACCTCAGTGACGGTGTAGGTGCTGGCGCCGTGGGTGATTTGAGTGGCAGCCGGGCAGTAGGTGGTGTAGGCAGTAACGACCTCGGTGGTGTAGCTGACGGTGCCGTTGGAGTTGGCGAGGGCACCGGCCACGAAGGCAGCGGAAGCAGCGATGGTTGAGGTACGCATTTTGAGGTGTTATTAAGTTACTGGTTTGGGTTATGGGATTGGAATCGGTGAGTTTGAGGGGAAGAGGTTAAAGAATGGATTGCGAGGGTTGAGTATTAAAGAAGCGTATTAGGATAATAAACGAATGTGATCGGTGATAACCGTTGTAAGTAGTTGGAACTGAATGATGGATGAAAGACAAAGGGAGTTGGAGGGCGGTGTTGATACTTAACCGACGCGAAATGAGACACCCCTGAGCTAGAGTAAGCGAGACGATTCATTTGTTGAGTGAAGGAAATGGAAAGTTTGTTTTTGTTGCCCGCCGCTAGAAGGGGACTAGACCAGGAATCAGGAACCAGACCCTTTCGCCCCCTGCTCTCTCACCGCATAATACTGTAAGACGGAGTGAAGGGACCCCTTTTGACCCAGGGCCCTCTTACTTCGTACCAGTCCTACCAATCCAAACGACTCGCTGCTTATCACAATCAAACAGAAACAGCCCTGGGGACCTGGGCAGTAGCGCTGCAGCGTGCAGCGTGCAGCTGCGAGGATCGCAGGTCGGATAAAAGCAGCAACGGCTGTGGAAATTCGATGGCTACGGAATACTGGAAAAGGAACACGAATGTAAGGTACCCTGATGGAACTACTGCGTAGTCTGCACTTCATCAGGAGAGGCTCGCGGCTCTAATGGGCTGAGGGAATTGAGAAGAGCGCCAATGTATTCCGTATTCCGTATATACGAGCTCATTCATTAATCAACGCGCGCTACAGTACCTGCCAGGATCACGATGTTCATTGGCTTGGGAAAGTGATTACTACAATATCCGTTGAAAAGTACAGTACCCCTCAACCCACACGAAAGCCATATCACGAACTGGCGCGTAGATCATCAAATCCATCTTTCAGCTCCGAGCACCTTATCTGAAGTCCGTGCAGTGGGTTGGCTTCCGCCAGAAAGTTGGTGCCTCTTTCGACGACAGATTGCTTTGTCTGGATTCCGTCGTGATGGAAGAGTTGAGCAGCATGGGTGTTGCGTATCCGATATGAAGGTCTTGGCAAGCCTTTGCGGAAAGTAATCTCCAATCAATCTCCAGCATCTACTTTATTGGGTGCTATTGTTAGCAGTAAATTGCAGATGCGCGTGACTGGTAATCGATAGTACTGTAATCGATGGTTTCCTGGCCAGGCTGCATTCGCCTACTTGGAATCTTTACGTGTGAGAAAGTGTCACTTGCACCGTCTGCAGCGTTACATGCGAGTTCTTTTTGTACCTAACCTAGATGGGAAAGCATGCAAGGCAGCCCCATCGCTGCGGTAAGGGCGAATTCAACGGTAAAAGATCAAGGCACAGGTTTCAGCCTTGAAGACTGGATGTCTCGGGTCGACGCCAGACTGTCGGCAACAGTACGATCTCCACCAACGCTGCTGAGAGAAACTGTCAGACAAGTTTGGTAGCACGGCTTCGAGGTCCTGTAATTCTCTGCTGGCAAGGTTGATTGATCCATGTCGTTGTCTTGTATGCGCACACGAAGCCCGTAGTCGCCTTTAAAGACTCTCATTTCCATGCATCTGCGACTTTCTCAACCGACGTATCAATCCTTTCGTATGACAGAATCCCTCATGTCATGCAGCGGCAGCTAATGGTTTGATCGCTGTAGCCGTTCATGTTCCCGACCCCAGTGATTCTTGTTGTCAACGTACTTCCGCATACTTTCGTTGCCCAGAATGGACAGTCCCTGAGGCCAGTGACATGTAGCCATTTCTATCTGACGTGTAGTTTCTTCCCAGGCACCAGAACCGCAACGATCCCCCCGTCAGCTCCACCTTCGTCTACCTCCGGCTGACAGAACATAACCAAGCCCGAATCCACGCTTAACTACTGAGTATTACGAGTATTTCTCCAGAGTTACTTGTAATGGAAAAGACTATTCAGATCTAATCGAGAGCGTTCTTCACTCGGCCCTGTTTATCGAGCTCATTGGGGTGGTCGAAAAATCCAAGATCAAACATACCATCTCTGCAGAGTCTCTGTCTGTCCCATATGACGTACCAAAGCATACGTAGCATTTTGTTCTTTTCGTCAACATGCATTTGCAAAGACTGGGAAGGCCCTTGAACCAATACCCATCCCGCATTAGGACTGGTCTGGAAGTCATCACCTCTAAACTGTAGACCTTGCGATTCTAATTATATGTCTTTGGGGTCCTGAGGTCCAGAATCAGGTGTTCGACTCGACCACGCCAGCAACATTTCAAGACTTTGCAACTCGTGATCATCAGCATCTTGATTGAGCAAACAGTATCGTCTATCCGGCTCCGAGGTGCCAAGCACTTCATAGAAGAAATTCGGCCCGAGCGAGAGAAAGTGATCACAATAACCTCAAATTGGTAAATCGCAGAAGGTGATTTCTGACGGAGTTGACTCCAAGATTGCATTGTTGATCTGAGAAAAAGGGACGAAGTCTTTCCGAAGCTCTTTCCCAATGACCAGCGTTCGATACCTCTCGAATACGTAATTTGTAAACGACGCGATTTCCTTGATCTCCCACGGTGGGAATGACAGGAGGAACAGCCTGGCGTCTTCTTCATCCGTAATCATACCATCCGAGACGTCAGATACAGCATCACCTTCTTCAAGACATTCGCCTGCAGAAGCTATGCCGAATAAATTGTAATGGATTTGCCAACGATAGACCGCTCTTTTCAATCGTCGCCTTTCAGTCAAAGACAGCTGAAAAGTATTGCCGGAGTAGCTTTTAATTTTGCGATTCGACCACAATAAAACAGCAGAAATCATAGCCGAGGTAGTCCGTCGTTCGCCCCAACCTGAGTAAAGCAAAGCAACGCTGCCGGGGCCTGCGACATGCATTGCTTTTGATTATTCATGATATCCAAGAATCAAAGAGTACCTACTCGTGATCCAAAGTCATAGAGATCTTACAGTGCTCTGTTTCTTCGCAATCTCAACGGCTCCGAATACGAACGTCAGCCTTATTCTACCTGAGAAAGAAATTGAGCTTACAGCCACGGCAAACGAGCGTCAGGCTCCACTCCCAAACTGACTCATCCAGGACCCGCAACCGATACGGAAATTCCTGCGTCTACGCCGCGCTACTCTGAAACAACAGAGCTACGGCTCACTGCTCCCCGTTGCCGTTTTCCATACAGTATTCCCCGACACTCGCCACTGACCATGGGTTATGCATACTCCTAGAGGCTGTGAAGCTGATGACCAGCACTTGCCTCACTCTAACAAGCTTTCAATTACCCCCATCGCATTGATTACTGTAACCGCCGTTGATCCTCCTGCAAAGTTTTATGCTCATTCTCACCTTCGGAACTCAATCGGGGGGTTTCTGATTTCGCAAGTCTCTTGACTTGGTACCCCACCGAGTCTCAAAAGTGGTTCTACTCCCGCTTGATTGCTAGAACCCAGCAATAGGATGATGTTTTCCAAAGTACCTACCCTGGCTTTCGAGATCATTGAGCTTATCTCTACCTTCTTAGAGCCCGCCGACTTACGCTCCCTACGCCTTGTCTGTCGAGAGCTCAACAGCAAGACTATACATTACTTTGGTCTCGCAAACTTTGCTACTGTACAGACGAATCTGAGTCGCAAAAGTCTACAGCGGCTACAAAACATCTCGGAATCTGAGCACCTTGCGGTACATGTGCAGTGTCTACACATCAAGCATAGATATGACGGTAAATTTGGTCGAGGATTCGATTGGCGTCGCCATCAATGGAATCTCGTGGCAGATCAACTCGATGGCGCTGGTTTGCTGCGAGACGTCCTTGTCAAAAGACTGCTCAAGTGCAGGTCATTCCAAATTGACATCTACGACGAATGCCCACCGCGTCGAGAAACGGACTCCTTGACACTCAGCGACGCTGTTGGAATCGTCCTGTCTATCGTCGCCGAGGCTGATCTCGCGTTGAGATCCTTTACTATTAAAAGCAACTACGACGGGGGAAGATTGGACACAAAGCGGCTGATGCGACTAAGTCATACGCCCCAATTCATAGCCGCATGGTCGCATATTGAAGAGCTCGTTCTGGACTACGGGATGACCTCTGATCAATACCGTTGGATATTACATCTCACCTCGTCTGCCCCACGACTCTGGAAATTATTGTTGGAATTTCACGGTACTAGTAGCTTATTCATGAAGCCCCTAAGCTCTTCGCATTCGCTTAACAGGCTTAAAGATCTCAGTCTCAGATCAGCTCATATGACGGTGGAAAATATCTCGACATTACTCTTCAACAATCGCGAAACTATTCATTCACTTTCTTTAAGGCATGCTACAATCGAGGATGGTGGCAAGTGGGCCACAGTACTGGAAAATATGAAAGGCCAACTCCCTCGTCTGGAGAATCTCTTGTTGTTTTGGCTCAAGGAGCAAACCGCTAATCATCGCGTAATCTTTTCTAAAATGACTAGACATCCGGTAGTCCCTGGATCCGAGGTTCGCAGGCCTAGTAGTAATCGTCTAATATATGACAGCCACCTGTTAGAACCGGTGGAAGAGCCTATCAGATTAACATACTGGGGTGGGAGGCGAAGGGTGGTGGGTGTCGAGTACCGTGGAACTGGAATCGACCATATCTTGAGCGCCCTCGCGGATACGGCAGAGACAGTGTAGATATTGGCTGCGATTCCTTTCTATAGATGCGAAGGTCTGTTGCGGGAAGTAATTGTTATACCTTGGATAGCTTTGGATCACCCGGCATCATACGATTATCGATCCGTCCGCGTTTAGGAAGCATAGCTAGACTGCTTGGACACCCCCAAACGTAGGATAGTCGTCGCTATTGTCGTGCAAGGAGAACGTGCAGGGAGAGCGAGCAGAGATGCGTAGCCAATCTTTGCGTATTTTCTTCAGGGCTTCCTCGGTCGCTATTGCTTCATGTTAGATCAATTCGCCTGCTCTAGAACGTTAAGCTCTGCAATCTTAAATGAAAAATTCCAAGCCCCCAATACGCAATCTGATTGGTTAGTATCTAGCGAGTAGCATCGACAGTAATTCGTCTTTCGAGCCGTCCGCGACTAACAGCAACGTGGAAACGGAGGAAGTCTTTGGTCGTAGCTAGGTCGAGGCGAGGTAGCCCTTTCGAAAGGCTTTGCGGCCCTGTGTAGTCGTTGGGCGATCCACCTTTGTCGGTATATTTCTTCTTCAGGGCTTCTACCCATCTATTCTGCATAAGTCCCAGGGGGTTAATCATCAGGAAGAGCACTTGGTAGAGTAGTACCTACATTTCGTAACGGACTAGCGCATTGTCCCTGGTCTTTGAGAGTTTTCTTTACATATTATATACAATTTAAAACACAATCTTCCGATTCGTGAGCACCTTGTTCATACCTATTGGCCGTAGCTTTTCCCCAAAGCGCCTCTGCAGACACTTTATCTCGGCCCATCGTGTGTAGATCAAGGTGAACGACTGAAGAGATGTCGTGACCGTCGTGACCGTCAAAGCGGGTGAAGCTGTTGCTGATTGCGCAGGCGCAAATTCGAGAGACGATGCTGCTACCAGAGCAGGTCAAACGGGACAGAGAGGAGACGATGGCGCTTTTCGTAGGATAGAGCGGAGAAGAGGGCGACGATTCTGTTGCAAGCAGGTTGGGAGGGAGTGACGGTGCTGGAGTCGCACTTTGAGAAGAGTGAGAGATGCGATTTTGTCGAGAAACCTCGGGGCGCGCTGGATTATGAATGGAAGCCAGACGGAGGCTCTCGGCAAATCCTAGAAAACGGCACAGGTTTCGCGATCAACGATAAGGTAGGGCGTGGGTGACAGATAAGGTAGATGGGATACAAATGGCGCCAATGGTAACTGTGACCTCCAGGGCCTCCCAATTTTACAAGCAAAGGAGATGAGGTATATCAATGGCACACTGCGATCAGAGATTCTTTGCTGTCCCAATACCTTTCTTGCCAATCGCGTGGTTGATGAGGCGACAAACCGCTTGACATAAAGTCTAAAGAATTACTTGCGCGAAACTACATACGAAGTATATAGTAGCGAGTTTCACTATAGCAAAATCTAGAGCTTTTGTTAGTGTCAGATAGGCGCTACCTCGACTGTGAACACCTGTTTCACATGGAAGGTCGCTTCACAAGTAATAAGCAGTCATGGGCGTCATGGCGCTTCTTTGGGCGTTAATACTGCTTTAGTATGATGGAGAGCCATCAAGTGACTGGCTTAGAAGGATAGACGAAGTATCCTTGAGGCTTCCGCAAGGCTCGATGATATACAGACACGACTGTAAGTGCCAGAGACCGTCCGGTATTGTCTCCTGCTTTGGAGTGTTTCAATCTCGATTCCAATTACTGTTCATGTTTGGTTCTTCTCTAAAACCTTATTAGTGATTTTCTGCCTTTATATAAGTTCAGATTTCCTCTCTGTGTTTGATCCTCTGCATTTGCTGTTTACCCCAGATCTGAATTCGCCAACAGAAGATGGGCTTTGGATTGTTCAAGTCGGGAAGACCTAGTCGACCCGACGACGATCGTCGAACACATAGTCTAACGATAGATGATTGTCCAATCCGAGTGCAGCCGCCTATGTACCCACCAGGTCGCAAGCCGGGAATATTGAGTTGAGAGTATCCAATATAGCATACTGAGTACACAGAAGACAGTTACAGAAGGATCCTAGAAGTTCATGGGCCTACGAATGTAGCAGTCCATTGCAAGGATTACAGAGAGGCACAGGGTAGAATGAGTAAGGCCAAGCAATCTTACCAAGAAGGATACAAGAGAAAAAAACAGCAGGCCGTAAGAGGACAAAGAGAGGAGGGGACTGAAAGATGGGAACTCGCTCCTCAGAGCCACCGCAACTTGCAACCCTACTCAGGACTTTATAAGGCTTACAAGCACCGAGTATGTTTTCGCTTTCTTATTGATGAAAGACAGCTCCACAGAAACTAATGCAAAGAATGTAGAGAGGTTTTTGAAAGAGCTGGATTTGATCGTTCCTATCCTACAGCTTATCCGACACTCGACAAGAAGCAGGATCACCAGCTAGAAGCACTTAACAAACTCAGAAGTCACAAGAAAGTTGCAGCTTTCGGCCAAGACCACGGACTGAAGTAAGACCCCCATGCCTTGGTCTTGAATCTGAAGGGAAAGTACTGACTACAGCCGACTTGCATACAGGACGAAAGCGCTCTTTCGGATCCGGCTCTAAAGGTTAGATACCTTAGTTGTCACGACGCTGGTAGTAGGGGCTCTGGTTTCCATGATGATCGATATTGTGTAGAGGGGTTATGTTCTAGCTACGTGTATGTGGCAAACGAATCAGTCGGACCAAGCCCTACAGACCTTGGGGAAGAAACTTGACAAATGGCCACAAGAGAGAAGAAGACCACGCCCGCGGGACAGCGAGGTGGCGACAGCTAGCTATATTCACCAAGGGCAAGTCTACTGTAAAACTTAGATAACGTCCCATACAATGTCAGCTCACCGTACGGTCTGCTTCTGCTTACATTCAACACACGTGTATAGCTTAGGCTCTTTCCACGAGGTGGTTGATTGAATGAGTTTGATGGTTGTTTGCTGTTCATTTCCGCAAGCGTGACTGACGAAGGGAACTGGATTTCGGTAAGGATAACTTATTTGCAATGTGGCCTACAACAGTAGGTTTATTACTGTGTTATTCGACGTTCGATGTAAATTGCTCGTAAGACGGGCGATACATAATTCGGTGTGCGATCTTAGCTCCCCCCGGAAAGAAAGACAAAACAACAAAGACCTACTGTACGAGTACGCCTCTGCCCTAACCCCCCTAGCACAAGTTCTGGGAAAAGGAGGGATTCTGCCTCTAAGATTACTCACCATTACAACGAAATCCGAACAATGCATGTTGCCCAGAGACGGTTGAAATTAACGCTAAAAACTAAGGCGAATCTCAGACGAGAGCCCTTTGACATATGTAGTAATAGAGGAGAGGGAAAGGTTTACTAAAGTTTTAGTTTGAGCTACGGTGGGATGAAGAGCGGTCTCGTAGGTGGATCTATCTTTAACACGTAGCTGAATCGATGGAGAAAAAAAAATCAATAGTTGTGGTGGCTTGGGTGGGTCGTTTGTATTATATTTCTTCAGTGTCGAGTCTATTGAGTTATCAAGCTGTTAAGAGAATGAAACTACCAAGTACATATATGTTTCCGGAGAAAATAACACACTTGCAACGGTGAAGTGAAAGTGCAACAGTGTGAAGCATGAGTGAATAGATGAGCCTCGTAGAGCACTTCTTCAGACCTGAGGGAACTTTGGAGCGAAGCCGGGGTACACTCTCACCTCACCAGTATCCTTTCCTACCAAGTACACATACAATATCACTTAGCAGTCTGGGCGACAGGCAAGCGGCCAGTGATTGCGACAAGCAGAATAGTATCGTATTGTCTCGAGCTAGCTATGCCAAATTGCTTTTGATAGTCTACACGTAGAGAAATCTTTTAGCCATCCGTCTGTCTTATCTCAAAGCACCATTGCAGTAAATGTTCGATCCACAAGTCCTCCAACGAAGCCACCACTGCTGTACATGAAGTAGTACGGTTCTTTCCTGTGCCTTAACAATATCGTTTGAATCATGCTCTCCTCGTCATCACTACAGTTATTCTGCAAATTCCTTCTTCCATCGCTCTTCCATCGCTTTGATGTTCTCCAGCTTGATCTTCTTAGCGTTCTGCATCGCCTCCCTAATCGAATCCTTGAGCCTATTGGTATTCTTGGTTCCATCCAAGTATTGGAAGCGATGAGAATCTGTGCGAGGATGTTTGAAGTTGACAACGTCGGCCGGCACAGCTTTTAGAGCATTGACAAAATGAGTATCAAAGACACTGGAAACTTTACGACGTCCGTAGAGACCGATGTTAACCCTGTCAAGGTTACCATGCTTTGCGAGAAGCTTGAGCATGTAGAGGCAATGGGCGTCATTGGCGTAGCGGCGCTCCTCATGGCATTTGTCGGGAGCTGTGGAAGGAAGAGCATCGTCAAAAGAGAGGCCAATCAGGCGGATCAGACCAATGTTGAAGGGTCCGATCATTTCAAGGAACCGACGGACGTTGCTGTAACCGATTTCCGTACGGTTTGGCCTCCAGAACTCTCCACATCTCTGAGGGTCGCGCTCAAAGATGAACTCGTTTTCCCCATAAAGAAGTGCACGGGCTTCTTCGTGAATCAGCTTGCAAGTACGGAGTAGGTTCGCCGAATGTTCGAAGTTACTTCCGTTGATAAAGTACACAGGGTTGTCACCTTTCATGGTTAGACGATAGATCCGGTTGCGTATTTCTCCGGACAGGCTTAGGAAACCGAGCCCCTTGGTAGCTGTGACGCTAAACGTTCCGGCTACAGTGTCGTGATGAATGGTGGATGACGCGGTGGTGGCGTAAACAAACCGATTTCTTGGAAAGCATCCTGGAGTGTCTAATGGGTGTATAGATTCAATGATGCGATCGAAATCTATATTAGAAACCACGAGACCCTCGTGCCCTTTTGGTATGTCAATCAAGATTTCAAGGGGTCTCGCTTTCGATTCTGACGATGCATTCTTTGCTAGTACCGAAGCATCTGCGTTTTTCCCATCGACATGAGGAACCAAGCGCTGCATAGATGTCATGATGTTATGGTGATCCACGTTAACAACCACACGGCCCTCATGACCTTTTGGGACGTTGATCATGATCTTTAAAGGTTGAACAGCCCACTGTCCTGGAGAGATCCCAGCGAACGGATTTGATCCAGTGATAAAGGGTAGTTCTTCCTGCAAAGGCACAACAGCCGGAGGCAGGGGCGATAAAGGTGGTGTTGATGGAGCAAGGATGGTTCCCAACTCAGGAGAAGCAACAGTATGAGACTTGTTGTCTTCACTATCAGAACCTGCTTCACTATCAGATTCTTCATCGTAGTAGTTGTTGCGCTCGTATTCATCTTCTCCGTCTGAGCTATCGACTACTAGGTTGCCAGAGTCCACAAAGCCAGGAAGCGACTGCGGGTTCCGCCCACGGCTCGCACGAACTGGACGGCCGTTGTGATCGATGGTGTTGAGAAAGCTTTCCTCATCATTGGCATTCATTTCCTCAAAAGACAGCTTCTTTGCTTTGACGCGCTTTGTGCTGGCTTGTCCGTTCAGGTAACTGGCAATATCAGTATCCCCAAGATCAGGAACGCTATTCTGATCCATTCCGGCGTAAGTGATTTGGAAAGAACCCATGAATTGCTCGGGTCCTGTCATCTGGCACATGTCAACGCTGGTACAACTTTCAAGGTGGAGAAGAACTGACACTGAGAGATTTTACACCGAGTCCGGATCAACCACTGTGGTGTGGCTACTCTGCACAAGCTGCAGAGGATGTTTTGATGGCCTGCTTCGTAAGAGCAAGCAACAGGATTGGTAAGGAACAAACAGTCGAGTTGTGATGAAACGATCACAATTTGGCAGGCAAGAAGTGACGATGAGGAAGGAGCTACAGATGTGTGAACAATTTGAACAAAAGTAGACGGTGGATAGGGCTTAGCGAATATGCTTCACTGTAATTTAGTTTCCAATGGTAGCCGACGTACGGAGGTCAAAGGTGGATCTGTATCATACAGTAGTGCTGTAAACGTTAGGTCAGGTCGTAAACCCGCACAATAACGGTCTGACGTAGGTGTGTATCTTGTCGCTTTCCAGAGATGTCTAGAGGATGAAGTATCAACCACAGAAGTAAGTTCGGTGTTGATAGGAGCTCCTAGAATGTTAAGCAGTGATAATTTGCCAACAAGCGTAGTGTGTTGGTGGCCCACATCACAGAGGCCTTTAACAGTAGAGAACCGATATCATATGAAAAGAAGAGGCGGTTGGTATTGTTTGGCAACTGAGGTAGGCAACCATCACCTACCTCTCTGAAGCCCTTCAAAGGAGCACCTCCTCAAAAGCTGAGGAATATTCAATACTGTGATGAAAGCATTGGACACCGAGAGAAGTGGATGGCAAGCAAAGGGTAGATAGACACAGGCTCTTACGCATATTACTATCTCCCTTTGTTTAGACCTTGATGTTCTCTTTTGCATAAGAGATATGAAGGGAGATGCGCTTGCTTTACATCTTTTGAACATGAACAACTACTGAGGCTACTACAATCAATTCGGGGTAGCAGAGCAATGTGATCTCAATGCTGCAGAAATGTGTTCGACGAATACAAAGTCATATGATGAACCAGGTAGGGGTAACAAACAAATCCAATCAGAGAATTTCAGATTGTTCCTTTCAAGGTGGTGAATGGACTCGGAACATATCAGCATCGCCCACACTACTTGGCTTGCGCCAATCGTGTGAGTGCTGTAGATGTCGTAGAAGCCATCTCATCATATTGGGTTTAGTTTGTGTAAAGAGAGAAGGTAAGATTGACATGAGAATTCAGAAATACTTATGAAAAAGAACGGTGTACAATAACGACTAGCGGCGCACAATCATACGCCCGAAAGGGCCGAAGTTCTTCCAAAAACGATGGAGGAGGAGACAACAAGACTGTTGAAGACAAACTTGCACACAGCAGGAAACTCCTTCAAATGGCAACTGCTCCAGGGGTAAGGTATGCCTGTCGGTCTCTCTGTACCGACGGCATTAAATCTTCCAAACCCATTTATGGCCAGCTCTTACGGCAGTGGCGACCGAGGGCAACGCGGAGCATGGCCTCCATGAGTGCTGAGAGTCAGCACAGGGTGAGTTATGGTATGGCTTGTATTGAGGTCATAGCTGACCTTCACGTAGCTACTTGCGGAAAATCTTCAAGAAGCGGATCCAACCGTGTTTGAGATTATCCAGAAGGTTTGCTCGACCCCGAGTTTTCGGATCTCCTCCGGAGACTCGAGTTAATGCTGGGGAATGCAGGAAAAACGTCGGCAGAAGCACTTCATAAATCTCATTCCCTCAGAAAACTTCACGTCGCAGGCAGTACTCGAAGCCTTAGGGAGCGTGATGCAAAGTATGTTTGGCCACTGCCCCTAGGCGGTCGTTATAGCCGTATGCTCACATTTCGACAGACAAATATTCGGAGGGCTATCCAGGAGCCCGGTATTATGGAGGCAATGAGCATATCGACGAGGCTGAACGGCTCTGTCAGAAAAGAGCATTACAAACATTCGGGTTGAGCGAGGACGACTGGGGGGTCAACGTGCAACGTGTGCCACTATACGCTTCCCACTTTCCGCATGTGCTAACTGGAATGTCTCAGCTCTTTCCGGATCTCCTGCAAATCTCTATGCTTACTCTGCCCTCTTGAAATCCCATGACCGCATCATGGGCCTAGATCTCCCCCATGGCGGTCACTTGTCCCATGGCTACCAAACACCCACTAAAAAGATATCAGCTATCTCTAAATACTTTGAAACATTACCATATCGTCTGGACGAGTCCACAGGTCTAATAGACTATCAGAAGCTGGAAGAATTAGCGACGCTCTATCGTCCGCGCATCATCATTGCCGGCACATCAGCATATAGCAGGCTTATTGAGTACGAACGTATGAGATCAATCGCCGACAAAGTAGGAGCGTATTTACTTAGTGACATGGCACACATATCGGGCCTTGTCGCTGGCGGTGTCATACAATCCCCATTTCCCCATTCGGACGTTGTCACAACAACGACTCACAAGTCCCTACGAGGTCCTCGTGGTGCCATGATATTTTTCCGAAAGGGTGTACGTCGAGTTGACAAGAAGGGAAATAAGGAAATGTATGACCTTGAGAACCCTATCAATGCCTCTGTCTTTCCAGGTCATCAAGGTGGGCCCCATAATCATACGATATCTGCTCTTGCTGTAGCTCTTCACCAAGCCCAGAGTAAGGAGTTCAAAGAGTACCAGAGAACTGTTCTCCTGAACGCCAAGGCTTTGGCCAATCGTCTGGGAAATTCTAAGGAGAAAGGTGGCTTAGGCTATACAGTAGTTGGAGGTGGTACTGACAACCATCTTGTTCTTATTGATCTCAAGGACAGAGGTGTCGACGGCGCTCGGGTGGAGCGAGTTCTCGAGCTGGTTGGCGTTGCCAGCAACAAGAACACAGTCCCTGGCGACAAATCAGCCATGAAGCCAGGTGGTCTACGGATGGGATCACCTGCAATGACGACTCGTGGGCTCCTGCCAGAGGACTTTGTGCGGGTAGCTGATATAGTCGATCGAGCTGTTACTATCACTCAGAGTCTAGACAAGACTGCTAGAGAGGAGTCAGAAGCCAAAAGTCAGAAAAACCCAGGAAGTGTCAAGGCTTTCCTGGACTTCCTCGGTGATGGCAATGAAGTTAGAGACATTGTAGAGCTGAGGAGAGAAGTCGAAGAATGGATCGGCACCTTCAGCTTGCCATGGATCAAGTAGGGATGGCTATGATGTCCTCGCCTATTGAGGCTTATTCAACACGGCCCTTTACATGATTGGAACGGAATATCAGATGCAGTACGATGATGAAAAGTCGACGTGAGTTCTAAGCCAGACTCTTGGTGCTTTGGAATATTAGTCTTCGGCTTCGTGGCGGTGTGTTTGCAACGTCCCATTTGTACATCAACGCTAAGCCCTCCCACGAAATGAAACGTTACCAGCAATACTTATTGTTTTTTTCTATATGCTACGATTTTATTCTTTGCTATCAGTTATCGACCATTCTGCTACGAAAAATCTAAACATAATCCCAGTATCTACCGCCTGTCTACACCATCTCAGCAAAAGACACCATGTCGAACGAAATCCAGAGTATTTCCCAAGTTGGTTTCAAAGTCCGTCAGCACTTGAAACTGCAGCTTTCACCGTTCTGTTCGTTTTATACTCTATATAGGGGATTATCTGTCACAAATTCTGGGAATATTAATCCCGTAGCAGCACGGAGAAAGATGACTTACGGACTCAATACCTAGCAAACTCCAGCTCGCCGAATCGTTCGACCTTTGCAGGACTCCGACCTACCAACATGCTGTTTTACACACTAGCATGCTTAGGTAAGGTTCAGAAGAACATACGATATTACCACCAAACCGCATTCGATTTTAGTAGTTTCGAGGGCGGGCTTCCCAAGGTGAATTATCCTGTATAGTATTTCTTGAGGCGGCATTCCTAGCGAAGTTTCTGTTCTGCCCTGGGTCAAAGGGGGGCCTAAGCAATCGAGATGGCCTGACACCTCCGAAACCCAGATGCTGGAAATGGCCATACCTACTCGATCCTTCCAGGCACTATTCCTGGACCCTCTCGTTTGTCCCCTTGATCTCATGCAGGTCTTGTATGCCATAGCCTCAATTCTGAGTATACTTAGTCTAGAAGTTCGTAGTAATATATTATTGGGCCACGATACCAATAAGCTGACTCCATGAAATTATCAAGTCCAATTATCAAATGGATTTCCAATAGAGGACTTCGAGCGACCTTTCCTGATCACGTTAGTGCAACGGAGCGGGCCGCCGGCCCGCTGCCTAGACCTGACGTTCCTGATTGTAGCTCAATCTTTGTCTTGTCAGTGCGAAGACATTGTGTGTACATGCAAACCTACTTTATATTGGCCAAGCCTGTCCTTAGCCAATGGCCCTGGAGACCCATTGCCTCAAAATGCACAACCGGTGACAAGGATACATCAAGGCAAGAAGCGCAGTCGATTCAGGTGAAAGATGTTTGGCAATCTAGCCGCGTTGTGTAGGTGAATAGATATTCTTCAATAAGCAGAAAGATTCCCCTATATACATCCCCTTGTATTAGACCATGCTCTCTTGTCTGTATATATATTTCGATTCCCTTGAAGAATGCTCTAGCTTGCTTGGGATGGTGCTTAGTGTTTCCAAGATGTTGATTTCGCTATTCTTTGGAGTCGAGTCTCAATGAGCATGGACATTTGGTTCCTCTACTTCTTCTATCGTCATTGAAGTTCGGAAGATGTGACAAAACGTGTGACGTCGTAAGGATTTGTCAATGATAGGCGTAAACATGCTGTTAGAGCGACTTCAAGTCCGGAAAGAGTGCAGACTCAGCTATGTGGTATCTTCTATTCGCTATTATCCCGTTCAGGGTTGGTGTAGACGTTCACTTGGGCTTGCAAATCTCAGTATTCCGGGAGTTTCTTTCAGGTGCTAGCCCTACCGCAGATCACAGATCGTTGTTATTACCCTTAACAGCTACCCCCCACACAACATGAAGATCACACAAACCACAGATACAACCATGCTCCGCTCCAAAGTGGGCCAGTTCGACGGTTTGAAAGGGGAGCTGACATATCGCCATTTAGCTAGCGGACTGGATAGCAAGCCTCGCGACCCACCTAAAGCAGCTACACCTGTGCAGCTTCCCCTGTACCCCCAGGGTACATCAGCAAATGTCCCGTACACAGCAGGAGAAATTTACCGAACTCTCTGTACGTTCTCAACGTCAGGGCCAACCCAAAATCACGTCGACGTATTGGGTGTTCAAGTAGTAGCAGATATTCCGCTTGAACAGCTTATTCCAACGGGCTATTTGCCCCCAGTATCATGGCTTGCCGATCCGGCTACATCTGGTGGATCCAATGAATTTCCGGCGCCTATTCCACCGCCCGACGAGAAATTGCGTAACGGTGCTCGTAAACCCGGGCACGAGGAATTCTTTTTGAGGGCAAAGGAGGTAATCATGGACAACGAGGATGCATTACGTATCCTCCAACGCAAACCTCCTCTAGAGGGCCGCCCCCACATGAAACTCTCTCACTTTCGTAAGATGTTTGAGGGCCTATCAGATATGGCTGAATACTGGGACACAAGTCTCGACAATTACGCTACTACTTCAACTGAGTCGGAGGCAGTTGCTTCGAACATTGATAAGACTCGCCAAGATGCAAAAGCCGCCGACGGGGGCAAGAGTTCCGAGACTTCCCCAAAAACTCCAAGAGTAAGCTACACAGGTCGCCGCATCGGTAATGGCGAACAAATGGAACCCAGCTACCGCGTAAACACCATTACTGCATTTGTCGAAACCATTGTCTGGTGCTTCCGCTGCGCCGTCGAACCAAATCGTAAAGATTGGCTCAGCTTCCACAAGATGATGGTTAGGGTGCCACCATTCGATAACGTCTACTGTACCCCCGAAGACAAGCAGCAAGCTCGTCGCGGGGTGCGGGAAGGCCCTCTAATGGGTATTCAATGTCGCTCTAGTACCATGTTTCGCAAGACCAATGAGATCGCTGGTGAGGGAAAGAGTGAGCTTAGGGATCTGCTTTTTGAGGTCGCTTTGGGGCTGTTTCTCGCTCAGAAGAGAGATAGGGAGGGGAAGCAGGAGATTAGGCACTGGGAGGGGAAATGGTGGTGTACGAAGCCACGTTGGGGCGGTGGGCCGGGTGGACCGATGGTTGAAGGTGACGGTGAAGTGACCAAAGAAGGGAAACAAGAGAGAGCTGGTGTGAAAGCCAAAGATGAAGTGAAAGGTGAAGCGAACGATAAAGGAGAAAAGGAATTGAAAGTCGAAGGGAAAGTATCAAGCAGCAAGGACAAGCCCAAGCCATCTGATCCTGCCCGCAAGAAACAGAAGCTATCCGGTGCAAGAGCAATCTGGAACGCCGCCCTTCCGCCACAGAGCGCCTGGGAGAATAACGTAGCATACCAACACGTCGGCAAAGTCGAGGGCAGTGACCACGACGACGTGAGCTCCCCAATACCATCCCCTTCACATAGTAATAAAGAAAAAGAACTAACCCCTCAACCAGATCTACCTCATCTCCTCCGTCATCCACCACATCTCCATCGTCCACCTCCGCGTCCCCACTGCCTACGTCGCCTACATCGGCCAGATGACACCTCCCCCCGCCGACTTCGTCCCCACCCAGCACCCGTGGTACGCGCTCAAAGTGCGCCGCTCGCGCTGGTACGACCTTTTCGATAAGGAGGATAGGATTGAGGCGATGAGGGGGGTTTGGGGGGTGGTTGGGTGGTTGATGAGGAAGGAGAAGAAGGGGAAGGGGGAGAAGGGGTATGGCGGAGCGGAGAAGGAGGCGCAGCAGGATTTGACGCACGGGGGGAAATACCGCTTTTAGGCGGTTGGTCTAGGTGGATGGATCGTGTGGTGGAGGGGGAAAAGGGGGCGAATAGACTGTGCTTTCTTCTCTCTCCGCCTGGCTGACCTTCGTATCAAATGGAGGTTCAATTGTAATAGCAGTGTTCAGCTGCACCTAATTTTTCCCTTGGCAATTTTATCACCTAGAAAATTCTGCTCGCTCTTGCAAGGTTTTTTAAGGTAGGATCGACTGTGTTTTCTTTGTGGCTAATTAGAAGATCGGAGCATGAAGGTGATGTCTGAAAAGAAGAAGCGAATAGATTTTTTCTTCCCGTCTACCCTACATGCAAACTCCTCTCCCAAACCGAAAATTCTATTCAAGAAGACTCAAGTCCTAAATGAACGAGTCCTTCTTTTTCTGGCTAAAAAAAACTCTTTCTTCTGTTACACAACCTTCAACAGAGAATTCAAACATCTTTTTCATTTCGTTTAATTAGTAAACCAGTCTGTAAGACACTCTACA
>JAABVA010001745.1_pt1 | contig 22713 bp, 20 predicted proteins | sample 5560331 | NCBI WGS metagenome assembly JAABVA01 (sample SAMN12812661, study PRJNA571458) | rock metagenome | isolation source: Antarctica rocks | place: Antarctica: Victoria Land, Mt New Zealand sud | collected 2016-01-07
TTGTGAAGGTGTGTGTTAGAAACACACATTAGTAAGCATGTGTATGTGCTTACTAAGCACATACACATGCTTACTAAGACTATATATAACTCACAAAAAACCCATGACTTTATATAAGTCAGGTCAGGTTAACCTGCACCTAACTCAGCTAAATAAAAGTTAGCCTGACCTAACTCAATATCTGAACTTAACTCTGACTTACATAATCTATAGACAACTTACACACTCAGCTTAATGCTCTTTGAGCTATGCAATGCTCTAACAACATTTCAGTTAATGATGAACTCTATATTATGAAACTTACTTGACAAATTCTGCCTAATATATCTTAACAACATACTGATCTTTTTCAACTCAATTTTAAATCATCAAAAACATTTACAGATTATTCTCAGTATCTTAAAGAAACATAAGCTATATACTAAGTCTAGTAAGTGCACTGTTGAGGTAGAAATTCTTAAATTTTGTAAATATATTGTGAAGTAAAGCACACTATGATCAGTCTTTATTAAGATATCAGTCATTAAGAATTGATCTGTCTCAAAAACAGCACATTATGTATGACAGTTTCTTGAACTGACTTTGTATTATCAACAGTTTATACAAGAATTTACATGGATTGCAGCACTGCTATTGAATTTGCTTAAGAAGAACAACATTAAGTTGTGTATAAAGAAGAATTAATTCATTATCTGAAATGCATTATGTAACAGTATCTTTCAATGACTTAAGAATGCATTTACATTCAAATCAATATTTATTTAAGTAACTGTACATAAATCATTTACTATTAAAATGAACACTTTCAAATAGGCAATTGACTGTGTTCTGATGCAGAATGAAATAGATAAGAAATGTTATTCAGTTACTTATGATGATTAACAGTTACAAGATGCAGAGCTCAATTATTCTGTTTATGAAAAGAAGTTATTGATCATTAAGCATGCACTTTAAACTTGACAGTATTATATTGAAAATGATCATACTACAATTATTGTTATGAATTATGAAGATCTACAATATTTAAAGAATACACTGTACTTATTTAAATGACTAGCTCAATGAATTGATAAATTTCAGCAGTATAATCTTAACATTTAATATTGACCTGAAGCTCAGGCTGTCATATCAGATTCAATCAGTCATTAACTCAATTTCATAAAAGAAAACTCAGCAAATAAAGTGTTCTTAGATGCTCTGTGAGAGCTAGACAATGTAAAATAAGAGAAAGCAATGATACTGTATCTGAAAGATGATATAGAATCTGAAAAGTCACTGCTTTGCAAGCATGTATGTGAAAATGATGTGATGAATCAATTTTGACTGCATTATGATTTGAAATCAAATGATTCATATTTGATTTAAAAGTAAAACAATGACAAAGCATCATTTCTACAGTTTCAGTACTGTGCAGACTTTTTGAAACATATATACATTAAATATGAGCATTTAAAAGTGTCAAGACTGCTAAAAGTCATTTGACTTTAAGCTTAATGACATGAACTATTACAAAATATTAAATTGTTTATAAAGCATTGTCTTAACTGTTAAGTTGCTCAATGATTCTGAAAACATCAAAAGATCAAAGAATATTCATATTTAACTTACAAAAATTTACTACTGTTTAAAAGATGAAGAATTAACATGATAAATATACTATCTTGAACATCTTAAGAAAACTGCTGAATTATAATGACAATTAATTATGTTACAGACTGATCTGTGACTAAAGCTGTTTTAAATGCAATAAAAACAACAGTTACAGATTTTCTGTGTGATAAAATCTTTACAAATTATGATTCACTGAGAAAGTTACTATCTAATAATGATATGAACTTTCTCAGTTATGTTGTGACTGTTATGGCCATCATTCTAATAGGCTCATTGAACATGTAGATTCAGTGAACTATATCTTGAAGATGTACAGCTCAGTGTAAGCTCATGATGCTTATAAGTGAGCTGAGCAAGCTGACTTATGATGCTCATAAATGAGCAAGATGAACAGTCTGATATATATACAGACTATCTTTCTTAAGAAGATGAACATGTTCAATGCAATTGTTACTTAATATATTATTAGCTATTAATTAATTTAATATGTCTAAAATTCTCTTATATCACAAGCTTTAATCTCTAATCTCTATATCAGAGAAATCTCTGATCAGAATGTAACATATTGAACATTCTTATGATATAAGACATGTCAGTCAGCATGCAGAAAACAGTCTTCATCAATATAATCAATTTTCAGAGTCTTGAGAATCTACAAGAGATGAACAACATACTGAAGATATTGATGCTGAATGTGTTCAGTGATGAATATAAAAAGTTATGAAGCTTCTTGATAAAACTTAATCTATACATAGATTTCAATCAGAAGAAGTTCAACTCTGAAATGAATAAAGATCTATACACAGTAGTCTATCTTAAGAATGCAGTATTCAACTGAGTCAATCTTAAACTGCATGAGTTTCTAGATAAATCATCAAAGAAATGAGACATTGACAAAGAGTTGATCTTTAATGACTTTAAGAAGTTTAAGAAAGAACTTTGAAAGACTTTTGAAGTGATTAATGAGAAAAGAACAGCAGAACAATAACTTTACACATTAAAGATGAATAAGTCAGTGATTAAGTACTCAGCAAAGTTTCAGCACATTGTAATCTTAACTGACTGAGACAATAATGTCTTAATATTGCAATACTATTGAGAATTAAATGAAAATATTAAAGATAAGATAGTCTGAAGAGACTGATCTGAAGAACTTTAAGAGATAATAGATATCTTCATTAACATTAATAGTTGACAGTGAGAATGACAGATGAAGAAGATGAGATCTTATACAGCTTTAAGAATATGAAAACAATGATTCATTATTAGAATGTAAGAAGACTCAATGAATCTCAACAATATTAAGAAGCATGATTAGAAGTCACAAGCTAGGTCAGTAAAGCATGAATGTTATAATAGATGACTCATTAAGTCTTATACTTAATGAGTAGAGACTTACAAATGTTATAATTGTGATAAATCTAAACATTTTGTCAGAGATTGCAAGAAATCTTAATGACAGAAGAAAGAAGTCACAACAGTAAATTCAGTAATAATGCATAATTAACTGAGCTGAACAGTCTGCTACAATGATAACTGCTTTGTGTACATAAGCAGCAAAGACAGAGTTAGATGATGATCATAGAAGCTTAAGAAGAGACACAGTATTGATTATGTTATGATGAGTGAATTGAAGAAATTAGTTATTCTAGAGAAAGTTGTCAGAGACAACTCAGATGAGATTGAAGAAATTAATATTTATAGAATTCAGAAGATAGACACTGCAGAAGTTTAAGAATAAGAAGATCTTATCTGAATGTATCTGAATTTGAATGCAGACTTAGAGAATATCAATAACTGAGAAGTTAATATGAAATTTAAGCAGAGCTATGAGCATCTTAAGAATTAATATTTAAAATGATGTGAAAGTCTGCTAGAAGAACAGCAGCAGACACTTTAAGAAGAAGTCATCATTAATAAATGATATGAAGTGAAAATGACAGCTGTACAGCTAGAAGAGCTGATGACAATGATATGATTTGCAATATGAGATTAAGAAATGTCAGAGTGATCAAGAAAAGATTATGAAATCAAGATATGTTTATTTACAGACTATGTGATGCTCACAGAAGAACATTGAATGTATACAGAAGAATACATGTTATTTAAGTTTCTCAACAAAGTAAAAGCATTAAAGAATCTCATTCAACACAAATATAATCAGTATGAGGTGTACTGACATCTGAAACAAATTGTTAGAAAAGAAACTGACAACTATATAAAATTGATTATAATTAATGAAGAACTGATATGATTTAAAGAACTATGAAGAAAGTTTACTGAATCATAAAATAAACTTTGAAGCACAGATAGAACTTAAGAAACTTCAATAGAAGTAAAAAGTTTAAAGAAGTTAAAAAATCTCAAGCTTTCTCAGTGAGATTAAAGACAAAGAAGCTTTTAATGTCTTAATGAATTAACAATAATTAAAAGATATGAGTTGATGTTGAGATATTGCTGAAGAGATGACTTCAAGCAATGATAAATTCAGAAGCAATCAATAACTTTATCTTACAAAAAGTAATTAAATGACTAAAACTAACACTGTGATGAGCATCTAAGCTTACATAAGTGTATATGATCAACAGAGAATACAAATGAATTCATAAAGAAGTTTATATTGAAGTTATAATAAAGAATGATTTACAGAAGTTGAGACTAAATGTTTTCAAGTCAGTTAAGTATGATGTTATACTAGGGATGCTCTGATTACATAAAAAGAATTCATAAATTAACTGAATCAACAAAGAACTCTATGCAACAAAGAACACATATGATGTCTTTAAACAACTGAAAAAAAGCTTATCAGAGCATAAGTCTTGAGATCATGAGATACTGCTATTAAAGAGAAGAAAATTAAAGTGAATGTTACTTTATCTTATGAGTGAGAATCAGCTAAAGAAAGTTCAGAACTATCTTGCTGAGAATTTAAAGAGAGAATTCATCAAATCATTAAAGTTATCAGCAGAATATCTGATTCTGTTTATATTAAAGAAGAATGACATCAAGCAACTTTATGTTGACTATAGACAATTTAACAAGATAACTTATCAAGATAATTATTCTTTACTGCTGATAAAAGAGTTACAAGACAGACTAGAGAAAGTTAAGTGATTTATGAGTTTAGATCTGAAGAAAGTGTACTACTGCATATGCATAAAGAAGAGTAAAGAATGAAAAATGACATTTTGAACAAGATATAGATATTATGAGTACACTGTTATGTCATTTAAGCTTAAAAACATCTTAATCATCTTTCAGAGACTCATCAATGACATGTTGAGAGAATATCTTGATAATTTTATAATTATATATCTTAATGATATTCTGATCTATTTAAACAACCTTAAAACACATCACAAATATGTATACAAGATTCTAATAAAGCTTAATGAACAAGCTATGTATGTGAAAAAGTTGAAAAGCAGATTTAAAATTAAGAAAATACAGTTTCTAAAATATGTCATTTAATCTAATCAGATTGAGAAGAATCTTAAGAAGACAGAGACAGTCAGAAATTAATTAACATTAAAGAAAATCAAGAAAGTACAAGTCTTTCTAGAATTAACAAACTACTATTGAAAGTTTATATCAAATTATGTAAAGATTGCAGAATCTCTTATGTGTTTGACATGCAAGAATGAGAGATGACATTAAGATAAAAAACAGAAGAATGCATTCTGCATATTAAAGAAAAGTCTTAGTGAAACTGCACATCTGTGAATACTCAATTAAGCATGTGAAAAGATACTGAAAATCAACATATTAAATTTTGTAATTAAAGTATGTCTATATCAGATTGAAGATGAGCAGAAGAAGTTTATTGTGTATTAATTTAGAAAGTTATCAGAACTTAAGAAAAGATATAAGATTCATAATAAAGAACTTTTTGCAATAGTGAAAGCACTGCAAGATTGAAGATCTTATCTTACAGATATAAGCAAGTCTATTTAGATCTTTATGAATTATAAGAATCTGAGAAACTTCACAATAACTAAGCAACTGAACTGATGACAGATTCACTGAGTGAAACAGTTAGCAGACTTTGAATTTTAAATTTATTACAAAAAAAATAATGAGAACAGTGATGCAGACACTTTAAGTAGATGATCTGATCACAAAGAAGTGAAAATGATTCATACTGAAATTCTGCACAAAGATGAGAAAGAAACACTCATGAAAGATTTAGCAGCAACATATAAGATAAAGAATACTTTCTTGATAGATGATGAACTCATTAAAGTATGTTATAACAGCAGAGCTGATGAGCATCTAGAAGTTAAATGTACAGAAGATCTTGTATAAAGAAGATGCAACATAGATGATCTTTGTAATTAAATTACAGAATACATTGTTAAATGTAATTCATGCTGACACAATAAGATTCAGAGAGATAAGCATTATGATGAGATAACATAACTAAATGTACTGAATGTGCTTTGAGAGTCTGTTATCATGAACTTTATCATTAAGCTATTAAAGTTCAAGAACTCAGCATGAAAAGTCAGATTTAACAGCATATTGATTATAGTGAATAGATTAATGAAGTACATGATGTTCATTTCATTCAGAGAGACTGTGACAGCATCAGTATTGATGTATATTATACTGTAAGAATTGATTAGCAATCACAGACTATCAAAGAAGTTTATTATTAATAAAGATAAGCTGTTCACAAGCAAGTTCTGAGAAATGCTTACAGCAGAACTTGAAATAAAACATAAGATGTTGATGATATATCATTTATAGATAGATGAATAGAGTAAATGAATGAATTAGACAGTCAAGATATACTTGTGACACTATGTCAATGTGAAACAGAATAATTAAGTACAACTGCTGCTGATGATACAGTTTACATACAACAATGTGTGAAATAAAATCATGAAAAAGACATTATTTAAGGCAAATTATGAATATTATCTGAAGATTTAAAGAGATTCACAAGCACACAGATCTTGAAGTTAAAAAGTAATGTTAAACATTATGAAGCTTAAGAAACTGCATATCAATCTTATGAAGAGAATTGAAGAGCAGAAGAAACAAACAATAGAGATAAAATCATATAAGATTGATGAGAGAATATATTTACAGATAAACAACATATGAATGAAGAAGAAGAGCAAGAAACTCATGAATAAGAGTATTGAGTCATTCATGATCAAGAGAAACATTAAGAAGCTAAATTATGAGTTAAACTTATCTTAAGAAATGTAAATACACTCAGTATTTTATACATCAATGCTTCAGCAATGCAATCAATTCATATTATTTCAGATCAAATCAGTGTCTGTTGAATCTGAAACTAAATATGAAGTTGAGAACATTCTAAAAAAAAGAATGATTAATGAGAAAGTTCACTATCTTATTAGATGAAAAGAATATGATGCTTTGAAAAGCACATGAAAACTTAAGAATAATTTACTTAACTATGTAAAAATGCTTCAGCAGTTCAAGAAGAGAAGACTGTAGAGATAAGATCATCTCAGAAATTTAAGAATAAGAGATTAGAAGAATTAAAGTCATCTTTATTTCTGAAAACATCATCATTATCATCAATAAGTTTACAAGCAAGACAGAGTATCTTCTTAGTAACTTTATCTTTTATATATTTTAATATCTTATAAAGATAAGCAACTCTAGTAAGAGTCTGTGTCAGTTCTTTTTCAGTAACAGATAGATTGAACTTAAGTTTATTATGTGTATGATTCAGAGATTTTTACAACACATTAATACATAAGTGATCACAGCAAACACACTCAGCACACTTAGAATGATTCTTCATCTTTATGCAGAGAATTGAGAGACTGAAACAGTGAAGATAGACAGTTAACATTGAATCACTGTCTTTATTAATGAATTGATAAAGATGAAGATGATTACATGTTTTAAATGACTTCATCATGAAAAGCTTGCAAATTATGAAGGCAGAAAACTTTTATTTAAATAGACTTTAGAGAATTAGTGTTTAAGAAGAAAGAATAATGTTATAGTTATTGTTTTAATAGATTTATTGAATGTGTAGATTCAGTGAACTACATCTTGAAGATGTACAACTCAGTGTAAGCTTACAGTACTTATAAGTGAGCTGAGTGAGCTGACTTACAGTGCTCATAAGTGAGCAAGATGAGCAGTCTAATATATATACAGATCATCTTTCTTAAAAAGATAAACATATTCAATGTAATCATTACTTAACATACTACTAGCTACTGATTAACTCAACATGTCTAAAACTCTCTTATATCACAAGCTCTAACCTCTAGCCTCTATATCAGAGAAATCTTCAATCAGGATGTAACAGTGACCTACTATTTGAAAAAGCTCAGAACTCAGTATAGAACAATGACTTTTTATCATTTCTGTATAAATGAAAAGATAGAAAATCTAAATGAAATGTTGAGCTTTATGCTTACAAAATATCTTATGAATAAATTAACTCAATTATGAGACAAATACTTATTACAAGCACTTTTTGCAGCTTAAATCTGAGCTTATAATATAACTAAACAGAGCTCATTCTATCTACTATATAAGATAAATTTACAACTATTAGACAACTCAAACAATCTCTGACTGCTGAGAGAAACTGACTTTGAAGATCAGTTAAAATGAGTTAAGTAGATATAGATGATTTGAGTAACTCTTAATGAAATTCTTTTACAAAAGACTCTTAAATTAAAAACAATTCATGATGAAACAGTGCAGTTAAGCACTACAAAGAAAGAAGACTGAGTGTTTATATAAAATAAAGAGTTTTAAAAGTTCAAAGTTAAATGATTTAAATCTTATAAGATATTGAAAACTCATTCATTAGAAACTTATGCATTAGAAATGCTCACAGAGTGTGTTTTATGAAATTTAATTCATAATAATTAATTTGTAAAAGCACATATCTTTAATGTCAATGAATTTTAAGCTAGTTCAGAGCTGCAAAGCAGTCTGAAATGAGCTAAACTATCTGTGCAGTGATTAAGCTCTGAAGTTGATGAGATTCTTAAATAGAAAGAGTCATCATTATCTTTTTATAAAGAACTCTCAATCATATCTTAAGCTGAATGAGATTGCAGACAAAAGAAAGAACTACATAAGCTCTTAGTAGAGAAGAGAGAAGATCTTTCTTAGAAGATAATTTATAAGATATAAAAACATTATGAATGAATAAATTCATCTATACTTTCATTACAGAACATTTCAAAAGCACATTAAAGTGTTGCTTCTTCTGCACTGATCTTGACTGAAGTGAATGATGTGATGAATACATTACAGAAGACTATTGAAAGCTGAAGAAATACTGATGATTTGACTTCAACACTTATAATAGAAGAGAGATGTAACTGAAAGAAAGTGAAAGTTCTAATATTACATGATATTAAGAAAAAACTGAATGATCAAAAATGATTCAGTAAAGACTTGCAACAACAACACAATAAGTTGAAGTCAAAACAAACAAATAATAAAGCTGAAAAGAAAGATCAAAAAGTCTTAACTTCAATAAGAATCAATAGTGATTTGATGATGATCTGTAAAAGAAATACAGACTTATATAATTTATATAAAAGGCTTAAGAAAAAGACTTTTATAGATTAGAAGATGATAGTATCAGAAGCAAAGCAATTTCATTAACTATTTATCTATTAAAAAAAAAAAAAAGAAAGTCACAAGCTGAGTATAGATCATATTTAAAGCAAAATTACTGTTTACTGTGATGACACAACAGTAAGTGAGAATGTGATTGATGCAGATGAGATAATGATGTAAATAAAGCAACAAATGCATTAATGTTAAGTTTTTTAACTCAACAATAAAGAATCTCAGCAGTCATCTTTAACTCATTTACAGTGCTCAAAACATTCTCTGCTGACAAGTAATTGTAGCTGACAAGAAGTGTAATGTTGCTGATGATGATGATGAAGACAGTAGATGAAGCAGCAACATAATGATGATGAGAAGTTGTTAAATTAACAAATGAAGAAAATTTGAACTCTACATGATCTAGAACAATAAGTAGTCATTATATTAATATAAATTTATACTTACAAAAGCTGCACTAAATACTCTGTGCATCTCAATAATAGTTCATACACAAACTGCAGAGAAAATAATGATCATTGAATGTTGAAAGAAATGAATACTCATGCTATACTATGCTGTCTAGTGAAACTTCTAAATTATGTTGTCTATGGGCACATCTTGATCAAGAGAGTTACAGAAGAAGTAGAAAGAATGTTGACTGTAGTTAATGTGAATAGAGTCTTCACTCAGTTCTTGACATTAGTTTTATTTCACTTTATAGAAATAGCTAAAACATCATTTCTCAACATTTTCACTCAGTGAGGCTGCACCTATTGACTCTCACTGATGACAAACACCAGATGACTAAACACATCATTAAGAGTTCAACAAATCATTTAAGAGTTTAACTAATCATTAACAGTGAGTCTTATGAATTTAATGAATCACTTAAAGATTCATTTAGACAGAGACTTAATAAGCTCATCAGCAATCATCTCTTAACTGAGCACAAAGTCTATCTGAATCTGATTGCACTTATGCAGATTGCAGATGTTGTAATAAAAGACATCAATGTGCTTTAATTATTCATGTACATATACATTCTTAATCAAGATTAAAACAACTTGATTATCTTCTTTGAGCTAAATGAGTAAAGAAGCTTAATGAGCTTTATTCTTTTGAATGCTTATGCAGTGTAAATTGACTTCAAGATATTTGCTTATGTTCATGTCTCTTAACATCTGTTCAAGCCAGATCTCAGTCTTTGCACACATTGACATGATCATGTATTCAGTCTCAGTAATTAAGATAACAACAAACTTCTGTTTTTGACTTGTTCACAACATTGATTCATCTTTAAGCATGTAGATGCACTTTAAAATTGATTTTTAATTCTGCTTATTCAAAGCATAGTTGAAATCAGAGTATTTAAGCATTACTTGACTCTCATTAAAGCTGTATATGATGTTGAGATTGATGATTAATCTTACATATTGCAATAATCTCTTAAGTGTATGTTCATGATGCTCTGCAGAATCACTGAGATATTGACTTAATCAATTTAGTATAAAGACAATGTCTGATCAAGTATGAATTGCTGCATACATTAAACTTTCAATTATCTGTTAATACTGTCTTTGATCTATTCTTTAGTCAGTTAAGCTGACAGAATAAAGAACATCATATTTATTAAGTAAAATGCTGATGACTCTGTGCTTGTCAAATTACATGTGAAGATTCTTTAATATCTTGTTTATATAGTGAGTCTGATTTAGATGCAGGATTCTCATTTTGCAGTTGCATATAACTTGAATGTCAAGAATTTTCTGTGTCTCTCTTAAGTTCTTGACTTTGAACATGTTCACAAGAGCTTGCTTGAATTAAAGAATGTATAACAGATTTATTGAAGTCACAACAATATCATTTACATAAAGAAACAGCATAATTCTTTTGATGCTGTGAAGAAGAAGACAAAGATCAGTCTTACTTTAATGAAAACTTAACTTAAGCAGTTTGATGACACATCATTTATGTCAGTTCTGTGCAGCTTGCTTAAGACTATAAAGGCTGTGCAGTATGCACAGAACACAATTAGATGCAATATTGACTTCAGAAGAAGATGTTATATAGATTGTTTTCTTCAGAAAGAATTTCATGAAGATATTATTGACATTCACTTGATGACACTCTAGATTCTTGAGTGCAATGATAGTCAGAAAGATTCACAGAGTGTTAAACTTAACAGTGAGAACAAAGATGTTCTTATAATCAACATTATATGTCTATGAGAAGTCTCTTGCCACAAGTCTTGTCTTAAGCTTATTTAAGAATTCATCAGTGTTCAGCTTGAGTTTAAAGACTCATTTACTGATCATAATGTTGACTTTTCTTGATGACACAGTCTCTTTTTATGTTTCATTTATTGTCAAGGCTGTCAGCTCTGCATGAATGACATTCTTTTACATTTCTTCTCAGATTGAGTCTCTCACTGCTTCAGCATAGATAACAGACATTGAAATGTCAGATCTAATTATAGAATCTTCTTTGTCTGTAAAGAATGCTGTAAGTGTCAGCATAACTTTTAATATTTTAATTAAGAGCTCATTCACATCTTAATCATTGTCATTGTTATCTCTCTTTCATTTTGAGATCTCAATGCACAGAAAGATTCTGACTTCTTTAAGTATCATTATCTTGACTTAATCAGTGTTGATCTTCTCATTTAACAATTTGTTTAGATTGACTGCAGTTAACTTAACCTCATGTTGTTTATCTTAAGACTTGTCAGCCTTAATCATAATTAAGTTAGACTGCATCTTACTGTTCTAAGTCATGAGTGTCTGATCTGAAGCTGTGACCTTCACAATGATTAACTTCTTTCATAAATGTTCAACAAATCTTCTATTTAAAAGAACATTTAATGTTTATTGTTGCAGTCTAAGATCAACAGTGCCTTCCTTCTTGCTTTCAGCAAACTTCACAGCATAATTCTTAATGATGCACTTAAGATCTAAAGCTTAAAGCTGATACTGCTTTGTGATTTTCTCAATGTAGTTCATGAAGACTCTTACTCATTCTCAATTCATGAACTTGTCACATCTGTCTTCAGATAGTAACTTGAGATCAACATAGCTGTAGCACTTGCATTCTTATATACAAATATAATTAATGAATGACTTCACATCAGTGAAAGCTTTCTCAAGAGTCATTTACTTATCATTAATTAAAAAATCAGTTACTGTTTAATTGCAAAGATAGACATCTGTCTGTGCTGTCTGCATTTAGAACTCTATTGACAGTTATATCTCTTTGATCATGATATGCACTGAGTTCTTCATAATTCAGATGACTCTTTTGACAACATCATTCTGAATTGACATGTAGAACATTATGTACTGCAGTGTGATGCTAAGAAACTTGCATCAGTTATTTAGAATGAATCTTAACTTCATTTTATTGTTGCTTTATACAGCAAGAATCTTTGCATCAATCTAAAGTTCAGTCTTTAATCATCATTCTTACAGTGTCTGTGAGATCTTATTATGTTGCTTTAGCAATATTATTCATGTCTTTCAGAAATAATTATCTACTATCTTCAGAAAGTACTGATATCTATTAAATGACAAGAATAATGAGCTACATATGTCAATGAAAACAAGAACAAGAATGTTAATCTTTCTTTTGCTTATAATGTGATCTTACTTATTGATGAACTTAATCAGAACATAAATCTCATACACAGTCTTGTTGTTCTCAACAATGAGAATTGACTTTTCAAGAATTGTTATCTTATAAAGATTATGCAGCTTTGCAGAATCAAGATGAACAAATCATCAATGTCAAAGTCTGTAAGTCTTGATCTTTCTATTTAATGATGCAGTGTCAACTTCTAAGAAATCAGTCATATTATTGTGCAGACTTATATCTGAAGCAGCTGTGAGAAAAGCAGTCTCTGAATGTGACATGTGCACTACAGATATCAAAGCAAATTTATTAAGACTCTTTGCAATGTACTTAACTATATAGACTTCATCTTGCTCTAACACTTCTATTATAGTCTTGCTGTGCTTATCACACATTTAAAGACAGTGTTGATTAAAGCTTTTATGCAGTCTTATTTTGCACATTCACTTTTCTGAGAAAAGATTGATCTCAAGTTCAGATACATAGAGTGTTGAACTCAGTCTTACAGAATTTTCTGACTTAACTTACATAATGATTACTTCACAATAATGAGAATATAAATGTTCTCTTTTAACTCTAATTTGCTGATGTCTCATTCATATAAGAAGATCACTGAAGAGTTGAAGTTGATCAGTTATATATGAGAAGAATTTAGAATCTGCAACTCATTTAGATTTAAGCATCTTACTGACAGTCTTCTTAAACAGAGCAGCAATTTCATTGCTGACTTTCTCTTTCTTATTAGATTCAGAGAAGAAGTCATCATTATTATTGTCATTAACTTTTATATTAAAGACTCTATATCTCTTCCCTTTATCTTTATAGACTGACTTTTAATACAAGTTAACTGCAATCAATCTGCACAGCTTGACTGCAGTTGATCTGCTTGTTCTCTTTTAAGTATCTCACTTAACATTAGAAAGAAACTTGCAATCTTTTATGAAGTGAGAATTGTTGTAAAGAAAGTACTTAATGAAGTAGCAAGAAGAATGATCATTGTCAGAGCTGAATGATCTGTAATAGTGTTGCTTAATATTAACTGTGCAGTGATTCAATAAACTATAATTCTAATTCATTAAACATTAATTTTCTTTCTATTTATCTGTTCACAAAATAATGACAGTTTTATCAGTCTTAAGCTGTGTCTCTTTCTTCTGAAGCTTTTACAGATCTCTCTTGATGTCTGAATTGTTCTAAATGTTGATGACATTACAGATCACAACATACTCATTTAATAGTGCTTAAAGCAGCATCTAAAATCATCATTCTGATTTAAACAACTCAGTCATATCAAACTGAGTTGCAGCAATCTTTCTGTCAAGTTTGCTCAGATAAATTCATACTTCTTTAATGAATATGTTCTCTGACATCTTATACTCAACAAACTCTGTTAAATATTGTCTCTCAGTCATCTGCAACTTCTTCTTGTATTTAAACTTTAATGCATTTCAAACATTCTTTGTGCTGATCTTGTTCATCAGATATTCTTAATCATCTACATTGATGCAGATAGTAAGTCAATATAAAGTCTTTGTGTCAGTTTTCTGACTTTTAAAGCTGAGATTGTTGAGAAAAAACACAGCTAAGAATTCACTGACAGAAGTGTTGACTGCTAAGATTTTAACAACATTTTATAGATCTTCTTTTATCAATTATCTTTTCATAAGAGTAAATCATTGATTGCAGTTCTTATAAGTGAGAATTGAGACAGATTGTTGCTTTGTAAAGAAGTTGTTGAAGTTCATTGTGATGATAGTTGACATGTAGTATAAGAAGTGAATAAAGTAAAGTAATGATGTATGCATCAAAGATAATGTAAATAAAACAAATAGAAAGCTTTTATATCTTTTATTTTGTGAAATAATAGTGCTTATTTGTTCTGATAACTCATACTAAGCTGTCAATGAACAGTGCTTTCTGAGCAACTATGAATGCTTGTTTGTCTACTAAAAACATGTATCAAGCTGCTGAAGAACAGTGCTTTTATGAATAACTGTAAATGTTAATTTTTGCTGAGATCAATTCTTCTTGAATCTTTCAAGTCAAACATATTCAGCTACTGAAGATGCTTGTTTGTCTAACAGACACATATCAAGCTATTATTACTGTGCTGATTTCATTAAAGCTAAATTTATTACAAATCTCAATAGTCAATAACACTGCTAAAGCTAAATTCACTGTGAACCTCAAAAGCCTGCAGACTCAGCTGCCACATACACTAGAAGTATGCACTTTCTCTGAAAAGCTTCTTGTTAACTGAGCTCATAATCTGTTAAAAGGTGGCATTACACTAGTAGCACAGCTATTATGAATTATATATTTAACACTCTTTCTAATCTGCAATTGGCTCATGACCAGCCCACAGATGTAAAGAGTGCACACAGACAATGATTTAAACTTGCAACCTTTAAACACTTAGATGATCTAGATGCATACCTCTCTGAGATTTTAGACAAGTTTGATCAAAGCTCTCTGCTAATCACTGCACTAATTCAGGCTCATAATCTGTTAAAAGAAATGAATACTCATGCTATACTATATCATCTAGTGAAATCTCTAAACTATGTTGCCTATGGGCATGTCTTGATCAAGAGAGTTACAGAAGAAGTAGAAAGAATATTGACTGCAGTTAACATGAGTAGAGTCTTCACTCAGCCTCTGACACTAGTTCTATCTTACTTCATAGAAGCAGCTAGAACACCACTTCTCAACATTGAATTTGATTTAAATAGATACTGTAAATGACTCATCTTTATGCATACAGTTGTTGCAGACAGTCAGCTTACATTTCTTATGAATGTGAGTGACAACAACTTCATAATATGTTCAGTGAGCACAAAAACAATTTAGATTTATATTAATGTGCAGAATTAACTGCTAAATTATCAACAACATCTTGAGCTTAATCTTAAGTCAATTCTTTAACAATAAATTGATTAAAACATTAAGCAATAAGAAGCTGAGCTGATCAATAATTGATTCATTAAAGAGAGAAGAGAAAGCAACATTAGAAATAGAATGCTTAATTAACTTTATGTATTGTTAATTTTTGAATTGAAATCAAGATGATAACATACTGAGAAAAGAGTTTTATGAGCTTTTTTTAAAATGAGAATAATCAATAATCTTGTAAATGTAATTAGAAGCAGACTTCTTTTAGTTTAAGTTGTTATCATCTGCATTTAACAATGAAGTGACAGCAGCACAATGTGAAACATAAATCTTAAGAGATGATCTATAAAACATTAATGACATGCTATAAATATATTACAGAAGCTTACATGATGATAAAGTGAATAAAAAATTGATAAGTTGATGAAGTAGCAATTAAAAGTTGAAGTGTGATCAAAAACTAAAGAAAGAAGAAGAGAGTTTTTTTTAAGAAGTTATAATCAATAATATAGACAGACAGTGTGAACAGTGAATAATTTATCTTACTGTCATGATAACAATGATCTGCACTTCTAGCTGCTTTTGAACAATAATAGTGATGTGAAGTGAGATAAAACAATGTGAATGTAAACTGTATGTTATATTCTGATTGAAGGTTTCTTTGATATAGAGGCTAAGAATTAGAGCTTGTGATATAAGAGAGTTTCAGGCATGTTGAGTTAATCAGTAGCTAATAATATGTTAAGTAACAATTACATTGAATATATTCATCTTCTTAAGAAAGATAGTCTGTATATATATTAGACTGCTCACCTTACTCATTTATAAGCATTATGAGTTAGCTTGCTCAGCTTACTTATAAGCATCATGAGCTTACACTGAGCTATACATCTTCAAAGCATAGTTTACTGAATCTACACATTCAATGAATCTATTAAAATGATAATCATAACATCATTTTTTCTTTTTAGACACTAGTTCTCTAAAATCTATTTAAACAAAAGTTTTCTGCCTTTATAATCTGCAAGCTTTCCATGATGAAGTCATTTAAAACATACAATTATCTTTATCTTTATCAATTCATTAATAAAGACAGTGATTCAGTGTTAATTATCTATCTTTACTGTTTCAGTCTCTCAATTCTCTGCATAAAGATGAAGAATCATTCAAAGTATTCTAAGTGTGTTCATTACAGTCATTTATGTATTGATGTGTTGTAAGAATCTCTAAATTATATACACAATAAACTTAAGTTCAATCTATCTGTTGCTGAGAAAGAACTGACACAGACTTTTGCTAAAGTTGCTTATCTTTATAAGACATTAAAATATATAAAAGATAAAGTTGCTGAGAAGGCACTCTGTCTTGCTTGCAAACTTATCAATAATAATGATGATATTTTTAAAAATAAGAACAACTCTGATTCTTTTAATTTCTTATTCTCAAATTTTTAAAATAATCTTATCTTCACAGTCTCTTCTTCTCAAACTGCTGAAGCATTCTTACACAGTTAAGTAAGTTATTCTTAAGTTTTCATATACTTTTCAAAGCATCATATTCTTTTCATTTAACAAGATAATAAACTTTCTCATTAATCATTCTCTTCTCTAAAATATTCTCTACTTCATATTCAGTTTTAAGTTCAACAGACATTGATGTAACTTGAAGTAGTATAAACTGATTGTATTATTGAAGCATTGATGCATAAAATACTGAGTGTATTTACATCTTTTAAGATAAATCTAACTTATAACTTAACTTCTTGATGTTTCTCTTAATCATGAATAACTCAATGTTCTTATTCATGAGTTTCTTGCTCTTCTTCTTCATTTACATGTTGTTCATTCATAAATATACTTTCTCATCAACCTCATATAATTTTATCTCTGTTGTTCATTTCTTCTGTTCTTCAATTCTCTTCATAAAATCAATATGCAGTTTCTTAAGCTCTGTAATATTCAACATTACTTTCTGACTTTAAGATCTGTGCACTCACAGATCTCTTCAAATCTTCAGATAATATTCATAGTTTGTCTTAAATGATGTCTTTTTCATGATTTCATTTCACACATTGTTGTACATAAACTGTATCATCAACAGCAGTTGTACTCAATTGTTCTGTTTTGTGTTAACATAATGCTACAAGTACATCTTGACTGTCTAATTCATTCATTCACTCTGTTCATTCATCTATAAATGATATATCATCAACATCTTATGTTTTATCTTAAGTTCTGCTGTAAGCATTTCTCAGAACTTACTTGTGAACAGCTTGCCTCTATTAATGATAAACTTCTTTAATAGTCTGTAATTGCTAATCAATTCTCACAGTATAATATACATCAATATTGATGCTGTTGCAGTCTCTCTGAATGAAATAAACATCATGTACTTCATTAATCTATTCATTATAATCAATATGCTGTTGAATCTAACTTCTTATGCTGAGTTCTTGAACTTTAATAGCTTAATAATAAAGTTCATGATAACAGACTCTCAGAATGCATTCAGTACATTTAGTTATATTATTTCATCATAATACTTATCTCTCTGAATCTTATTGTGTTGACATGAATTGCATCTGACAATGTATTTCATAATTTAATTGTAAAGATCATCTATGTTGTGTCTTCTTTATACAAGATCTTCTGTACATTTAACTTCTAGATACTCATCAGTCTTGCTGTCATAACATACTTTAATAAGTTTGTTGTTCATTAAGAGAGCATTCTTCATTTTAAATGTTGCTATTAAGTCTTTCATAAGTGTTCTCTTCTTGTCTTTGCACAGAATTTCAGTGTGAATTGTTTTCACTTCTTTATAATCAGATTGTCTACTTAAAGTATCTGCATCATCATTCTCATTATTCTTCTTGTAATGAATCTGAAATTCAAAGTCTACTAACTGTTTTACTCAGTGAATCTGTTGCTGATTCAGTTGCTTAATTGTTGTGAAGTTTCTCAGATTCTTATGATTTGTAAAGATCTAAATAGACTTGCTTATATCTACAAGATAAGATCTTTAATCTTGCAGTGCTTTTATTATTGTAAGAAGTTTCTTATTATGAATCTTATATCTTTTCTTGAATTCTAATAATTTTTTAAATCAATACACAATAAACTTTTTCTGTTCATCTTTAATCTAATATAGACATGCTTCAACTGCAAAATTTAATATGTTGATTTTCAGTATCTTTTTACATGCTTAATTGAGTATTTACAGATGTGCAGTTTCACTAAGATTTTTCTTTAATGTGCAGAATGCATTCTTCTGTTTTTTATCTTAATGTTATCTCTCATTTTTGCATGTCAAACACATGAGAGATTCTGCAATCTTTGTATAATTTAATATAAACTTTCAATAATAATTCATTAACTCTAGAAAGACTTGTACTTTCTTGATCTTTCACAGTGTAGATCAGTTCTGAACTGTCTTTGTCTTTTTGAAGTTCTTCTTGATCTGATTAGATTAAATGACATATTTTAGAAACTGTATTTTTTTAATTTCAAATCTGCTTTTCAACTTTTTCACATACATAGCTTGTTCATTGAGCTTTGCTAGAATCTTATGTATGTATTTGTGATGCATTTTGAGATTGTCTGAATAGATTAAAATATCATCAAGATATGTAATCATAAAATCATTAAGATATTCTCTCAATATGTCATTGATGAGTCTCTGAAAGATAACTGAGGCATTTTTGAGCCTAAATGACATAATAATGTACTCATAGTGTTTATATCTCATTCAGAATGTCATTTTTCATTCTTTGTTCTTCTTTATGTGTACACAGTAGTACACTTTCTTCAGATTTAAGTTCATAAATTACTTAATTCTTTCTAGTCTGTCTTGCAACTCTTCTATCAGCAGTAAAGAATAACTATCTTGATGAGTTATCTCATTAAGTTATCTGTAGTCAACATAAAGTCACTTAATGTCATTCTTCTTTAATACAAACAGAATTAAATATTCTATTAATGACTTTAATAGTCTGATGAATTCTCTCTTTAAATTCTCAGCAAGATAATTCTAAACTTTCTTTAGCTGATTTTTGCTCATAAGATAAAGTAACATTCACTTTGATTCTCTCTTCTCTAATAACAATATCTCATGATCTTAAGACTTATACTCTGATAAGTTCTTTTTCAGTTGTTTAAAGACATCATATGCATTCTCTGTTGCATAAAGTTCTTTATTGATTCAGTTAATCTGTAAATTCTTTTTATGTAATCAGAGCATCTCTAGTATAGCATCATACTTGACTGACTTGAGAACATCTAGTCTCAACTTCTGTGAATCATTTTTTATTATGACTTTAATATAAACTTTTTTATAAATTCATTTGTATTCTCTGTTAATCATATACACTTATGTAAGCTTAGATGCTCACTGCAGTGTTAGTTCTAGCTGTTCAATTGCTTTTTACAAGATAAAGTTATTGATTGCTTTCAAATCTATCATTGCTTAAAGTTGTTTCTTCAGCAGTATCTTAACATCAACTTATATTTTTTGATCATTATCAGTTCATTAAGACATTACAAGCTTCTTTGTCTCTAATTTTACTGAGAAAGCTTGAGATTTTTTAACTTCTCTAAGCTCTTTACTTCTATTGAAGTCTCTTAAGTTCTGTTTATGCTTCAAAGTTTATTTTATAATTCAGTAAACTTTCTTCATAATTCTTTGAATTATGTCAGTTCTTTATCAGTTATGATCAGTTTTATATAATTGTCAGTTTCTTTTCTGACAATTCATTTCAGATGTCAGTACATCTTGTACTGATCATATTTACATTGAATGAGATTCTTTAATGCTTTTATTTTGTTAAGAAACTTAGATGACATATATTCTTCTGTATGCATTCAATGTTCTTCTGTGAGTGTTGCATAGTCTGTAAATAGACATATCTCAATCTCATAATCTTTTCTTAATCACTCTGACATTTCTCAATCTCATATTGCAAATCATATCATTGTCATCAGCTCTTCTAGCTATATAGCTGTCATTTCTACTTTATGTCATTTGCTAACAGTAACTTCTTTTTAAAGTGTTTGCTGCTGTTCTTTTAACAGACTTTTACATCATTTTAAATATTAATTTTTAAGATGCTCATAGTTCTGCTTAAATTTCATGTCAACTTCTTAATTATTGACATTCTCTGAGTTCACATTCAAATTCAGATACATTTAGATAAGATCTTTTTGTTCTTAAGCTTCTACAGTATCTATCTTCTGAGTTCTGTAAGTATCAGTCTCTTCAATCTTATCTGAATTGTCTCTGACAACTTTCTTTAGAATAGTTAATTTCTTCAATTTACTCATTATAACATAATCAATACTGTATCTCTTCTTAAGCTTCTATGATCATTATCTGACTCTGTCTTTACTGCTTATGTATACAAAGCAGTTATCATCATAGCAGACTGTTCAGCTCAGTTAATTATGCATTATTACTGAGTTTACTGTTGTAACTTCTTTTCTCTGTTATTAAGATTTCTTGCAATTCCTGACAAGATGTTCAGTTTTATCACAGTTATAACATTCATAAGTCTCTGCTCATTAAATATAAAACTTAATGAATCATTTATTGTAGTGTTCATGCTTCACTGATCTAGCTTATGACTTCTGATTGTATTTCTCAATATTATTGAGATTTATCAGATCTTTTTGTGTTCTAATGATAAATCATCATTCTCATGTTCTTAAAGCTGTATAAGATTCTGTCTTCTTTATCTGTCATTTTCACTGTTGACTGTCAATGTTAATAAAGATATTTATCATCTCTTAAAGTTCTTCAGATCAGTCTCTTCAGACTATTTTATCTTTAATATTTTTACTTAATTCTCAATAATATTGCAATACTAAGATGTCATCATCTCAGTCAGTTAAGACTGCAATGTACTGAAACTTCACTGAGTACTTAGCTGCTGACTTATTCATCTTTAATATGTAAAGTTATTGTTTCACTGCTCTTTTCTCATTAATTACTTCAAAAATCTTTCAAAATTCTTTCTTAAACTTCTTAAAGTCATTAAAGATCAATTCTTTGTTGATGTCTCATTTCTTTAATGACTTATTTAGAAACTCATACAGTTTAAGATTAACTTAGTTAAACATTACATCTTTGAGATAGATTACTGTGTATAGATCTTTGTTCATTTCAGAATTGAATTTCTTCTGATTAAAATCTATGTATAGATTAAGTTTTGTCAAGAAGCTTTGCAACTTCTTATATTCATCACTGAATGCATTCAGCATTAATATCTTCAGTATGTTGTTCATCTTTTATAGATTTTCAAGACTCTAAAAATTAATCATATTAATAAAGACTGCTTTCTGCATGCTGACTGACATATCTTATATTATAAGAATGTTCAATGTGTTACATTCTGATCAGAGATTTCTCTGATATAGAGATTAAAGATTAGAGCTTGTGATATAAGAGAGTTTCAGACATGTTGAGTTAATTGATAGCTAGTAATATGTTAAGTAATGATTGCATTGAATACATTCATCTTTTTAAGAAAGATAGTCTGTATATATATTAGACTGCTCACCTTGCTCATTTGTGAGCACTGTAAGTCAGCTTGCCCAGCTCACTTATAAGCATCATGAGCTTACACTGAGCTGTACATCTTTAAGGTGTAGTTCACTGAATCTACATGTTCAATGAGCCTATTAGGATGATGGCTGTAACACTGCAGACAGAAATTTTACAGAACATCAAGCAAATCTCTGCATTCACATCAGTGAACTGTTGTGACTGTGCAGTAGAAAAGGATGTGATATCATTGCTTACTCATCTCTTACTAAGCACCTCTATTTATGTCTTAGTCATCATTTCCTATATATACTCTACATAGCGTAAACGAATAGGAACAACTTTCTACGGACCGATTCACACCTCTAGGCTGCCGATGTCCAACAAGTACGAGTAGAGTCGAGCTCGATGGCATTGTTGTTTTTTGGTTGGCATGCAGAACCACAGGAAAAGTACAGCCAACGATACTATACT
>JAABVA010001746.1_pt1 | contig 22710 bp, 16 predicted proteins | sample 5560331 | NCBI WGS metagenome assembly JAABVA01 (sample SAMN12812661, study PRJNA571458) | rock metagenome | isolation source: Antarctica rocks | place: Antarctica: Victoria Land, Mt New Zealand sud | collected 2016-01-07
TCGTCCGCTGTCACTATGATCGCCCTCGCTCGCATCTCTGTCCCCCGTGCCCTGTCTCCCAGGCGTCTCCCCGCCCCCTATCCTCCCTTCATTATAGCGCGGACCTATTTGAGCCAACATGTACTAGATAACGCAAGCAGCTGCGGGATGGCGCGCTAAAGGGTAACTGCACCGCCTTTATTACAGGCCACTCTGCCACCGGCGGAGTCCACCAAGTGGGCGAGCGAGGAAAACGACTCGCGCCGTATGGTCCTCCCATATCTGTGGTTCGACGCGAGGGCCAGCCCATGCTCCCATGCTATCGCTCGCATAGCTGAGGCGGTTGTAGCGTCTGGCAACCATGGACCAACCGCCCCGTCGGGTTTTATATAGAGTCCTGACTGCGCCAGGGTATTGTTATAGCTGCGGCCGTATGCCAGGGCCACCCAGCCGCCTGCGCCGCGAATGGTTTGCTCCACCTGCCCCCCGATGATCGGCGCCGTCGTCACCTGTTGCCAGTGCAGGCCTCCGTCCTTACTCTCTTGGACACCGTAATAGGCGTAATGATGCGGGTCGGCGAACGGTCCCACAGCACCGGGCACATCCCCCGCAAAGATTGGCAGCATGATGGGGTAGAACATGGCGTAAAGGAGGCCACTATTGAGCACTAGGCTACGAACAGTTGTGTCGTCACCCCACGTCGGGTTCACTAGCTGCCAGGACACGCCACGATCTGTGCTGCGGTAGAAATACTGAGCTTGATCGAAGCCTGCATGGTCGAGGTCATAGATTGCGTTGGGATGGGCACGATCAATGATTAGTTCATCGTTTAGGTGTGCGGGGCTCAGTGCCTGCTTCACCCCGGGTTGTGGTCCAAACCGGATAGGTTGCGCCGCATAGTGCCACGTTAGGCCACGGTTATCGCTCCACAGCAAGCCAAGATCCGTCACGGCGTAGATGCGCAAGTCGTCGTAGGGATCGATAGCTAGAGCGTAGCCGATACCCGCTGGCCAGGGCACCACATTGAGTCGCGCCATCAGATCGTGCGTCCTCATGATGTTGGTGACCACTTGCTTGTTCGTTACCCCCGAGTGGAAGCGTTGCGCTGTGGAAGCAGTGGTCCAAAGCCAGAGCGCGTCGGTCCAGGTCCGGCCCCCGTCCATCGAGCGCAGGATATACTGGCTGCGCGCCCCGGTGATGCACTCGGTGATGCCGCGCCCGAGATACGGCGCAGCGGGCGATCCCCCGATGGCCGCGTCAAGTACCTCCGGGCTATCGGTGCCGGGTTGTGATCGTAGCAGCGCACTTGTCAAGCAGCCTATTAGATAGATGACGCGAGGATCGCGTGGGTCCACTACTATGTTCTTCGCCGCGAACTCGATAGGCAAACGCGTATGGTCGCGCCATCCCGCTACGGTTGACACGGCGCCAGGGTGCTGGAGCGCGCGGTCGCGGGTACTTATGCGCTCCGTCCAGTGCGCCCCGTGATCGTGCGACACCAGCCAGACGCTCACCGTCGGGACCTGAGGCACGGCGCCAGGCTGCGAGCTACTGGTGTTCTTAACCAAGGCTAATCCCGTGGCATAAATAGTTCCCCTTGGGGCGAAGGCCATGGCCGTGATGGTTATGTTCGGTAGCAAGGTCGCACCACCGTCCAGCGCGCTAAAGCGAATTGATGCAGTGGAAGGCCGTGCCGCGTGTATCGCTTGCGCTCCGCGCCCCCCCACAACGTAAGCGGCTAGCAGCGCCACTGCTGCGGATCGCCATAACCGTGATCGCATAGTGTGATCCTTCTTTCTTGTGGCCTTACTCAGCCACCGGTGTGCTGAGTAAGGCCGCTCTACTTGCTTGACCATTAGTATCCTAGGTGAGGGATGTGCTGAAGCGTAACCCCCCGTTTGAGGCTGTTTGGTGGAAAGGGCCGAAATATCGCTGTAGTGTAGGTATGTCCCGCTTTTGCCATCCGCAGGGTACCTGTGATAGTGTAGGGAACACTAGACAGAAGGGCTCTTCCGGGAAGTGGACCGGACCAAGAGGCCGTGACATGGGCACCATTGACAGTGTGTATCGCGAAAATTTCACTGCACGGAAGGTGACGGCAATCGGCGACACCCCGTGGGGCGCGACAACGGATAGCCTGACCGCCTGGATCGACCGCTATCTGGCCCTCGCGGTCAGAGGTGTGCGCTCGGACGGCGTGGCCCACAAGATCACCCTGCACCTCGCCCGTTTCGCGGCATTTTTCACGGAGGCGTACGGCCACGAGCGCCTCTCGTCTTGTCTGCGCCGCGATGTCGTGGCCTGGCAAACCGCGCTCGCCCGTCAGGGGTTGGCCCCGGCGACCATCAACAACCACCTGGCCTCGCTCTCGGCCTTCACGACGTGGGTGTGCGCGCAAGCGCCACGGGTGTTCCCCGCCGGCGATCCCACCAAGGGGATCGGCGCGCTCGGCCTGGCCCCACCCGAATCGCACGCCCTGCGTCCCGCGCAGGTCCGCACGCTCAAGAGCCTGTGCGACCGTCTGGACCGCTATCACCAGCGGCGACCGCGCCGTGGGCGACGCCACGCCGAGCAGGAGGCCCCGCCGCTGCGGGCGCCCTGGCGCCCCTGGCGCGACCGCCTACGTGCTGCTCTCGACGGGCTTACGGCGCGAGGAACTCGTCCGGCTCGACCTCACCCAGCTCTGCCCGCACACGACGGACGACCTGCGGCGGGGCCACCAGGCGCGCCTGAGCCGCGTGCGCGGCAAAGGCAAGACGGAGCGCAGCGTCTTCCTCTCCGCCCGGACGGGTTGGACAGAGGCGCGTGCGCGGCTGCAGGCTTGTCTTCTCGTCGACACACAGCACCATCTCGGCGGGAAAGAGCGGACGCGTATAGAGGGCGACGATCGCCTCGACCTGCTGGGCAAAGGCCGCATCACGCGGGACTTTTGACGAGAGCCAGAGATGATGGCGCCACGGCTTGAGTTGATGGGACGCCAGGATGCGCCGTACCGTCTCACGCGCGATGTCGTCGACCACACCGGTGGCGACCATCTCCCCGGCCAGCTCGACACAGTCCCACTGGCACAACGAACGCCCCTGCTCATCCGGTCGCTCGCAGGCCATCTTGACCACATGCAGGGCCACCACCGGGGAGAACGTCGGCGGCCGACCGGGACGCGGCTTGTCGTAGAGACCGCTGATCCCGCGATCTAGGAAGCGCCGCACCCACATCCACACGTACCGCTCGCTGATCCCGACCTTCGTGGCAACATGTGCGTAGCGTTCCCCGTTGCCGATCAACAGCACGGCACGCGCCCGGCGTGCAACGCCGGCGGGCGTTGTTGTCCGTCGCACGGTATGCTCCAACCGTCGCCGTGTCACCCCATTCAGCCGCACACTAACACCCAATACCCGGCCCCGCATCTCCCTCCTCCTCGCTCGCGTCTCCCTTCTATCTTATCTATCTTAATTCCTGCTGTTTTTTACGTGTGGCTGTACTTAGTGCAGTGTTTGACCGGCCGCGATGGCCGTCGCGATCTCGCGGGCCCGCTTGTCGGGGCGGGAAAAGGCTGCGCGATGGGCCGGCACGCGGTCGGACGACCACGGCGCTTCTGGAGCCATGGTCAGCACGGCGAGGGCGACGAGCACCGCGTCGTAGTTGACGCGCCAGCCCGCGAAGTCGCGCCAGGCCTGCGCCCGGTCCGCCTTGAGCGGCACGCCCCCGCGCGCCAGTTCAGCGTAAACCGCGTCGAACTCCGCCTTGGTGACGCTGATGGGGTCGGTCGGAGCGGGGTCCCTATTGTAGGGGATATCGAAGGTATCCGAGATGCGCTGCAGGCACAGGTAGCCGGCCCGGATGCACAGCTCGGCCTGCGGGTCGCGCGGCCGGTCCAGCGTCGAGGCGACCAGCGCCGCCGCATCAAGCACCGCCCCCGCCGCCGTGACCCACGAGCGATCCGGCTGCGGCGAGCGGTAGTAGACGAGCGGCTGCAGAGAGGTGTGGCTCTCCTGGACAATCTCGAACCAGGAGAGCCACGTCGCCCAGACCTCGCCGATGCGGTCCAGCCCCGCGATCTGGTGGTAGCGCACGAGCATCTTGACCGGCGAGGGCGGCGAGCCCGCGCGCGTCTCCAGCCCCGTGACAGCCGCCTCGCGCTGCGAGAACGCCGCGTACATCGTCGGCAGGTAGGAGATCAGCAGCGCGGCCAGCAAGAGGCTGAGCACCGTCTCGGAGAACGCGAAGATACCCAGGATGGGGTGGTCGCCGGCGTCGTATCCGAGGGAGAAGAGTGACGAGCGGCTGATGGTGAAGGCCACGCGCCACGACGCGGCCCCCATACCCCAGAACAGCGCCGTGTAGCCCGCGAGGAGGCAGGAGAGCCAGATGACGGGCAGGGTGAGCAGGCTCACCGGGGCGAAGAAGGTCAGCGCGCGCTCGCGCCGGGCGTAGGAGCGCATGCGGGAGAGCGGCAGGTCGAACAGATGGCGCATCGTTACGAACACGGTCCGCGTCAGGCGGTCGGGCACCCCGCGCGGGACGATAAAGGTGCGGATGGCCGAGAAGAGGGCGCCGGCCACCAGCGCTGCGCCGAGCGCGAAGACGAGAGCGTGCACTATCACCATGGGGCTATCCTTGTCTCTATCGCCCGTTTCCATCGTCTGTTAGGCCCGCGAGCGTCGCTATTTGACGCGAGGCCCGCCTCTCAGGCTACACTACAGTCTACGCAACACCAGGAGGGGCTCGCGCATGCGTCAGACGCTCGCCCGCTATCGCGCCTTGCTGATCGCCTATCTGCGCCCGCAGGGTGGGAAAGTGGCGTTGCTGGCCGTGCTCCTGTTGGCGACCATCACCTTGCAGCTGGCGGGCCCGCTGATCATCCGCCTTTTTATCGACACGGCGATCGCACGCGGCACGCTCACGGCCCTCACCGCCACCGCGGCGCTGTACCTGGCCGTGGCCCTGCTGACGCAGGTAGCGCGGGTGGCCGAGTCCTACGTGGCGGAGGACGTCGCCTGGACGGCGACGAACCGGCTGCGGCTCGACGTAGCCCGGCGCCTGCTGGAGCTGGACATGTCGTTCCACCTCGCGCGTACGCCGGGCGAGTTGATCGAGCGCGTCGACGGCGACGCCGAGCTGCTCGCCAACTTCCTCTCGCGCTTCGCGCTCGTCATCCTGGGTAACGGCCTGCTGCTGGCGGGGGTCCTGGTCGCGCTCTTCCTGGTCGATTGGCGCGTGGGTCTGACGCTGTCGCTGTATTCCGTCTGCGGGTTGGCCCTGCTGGGCCGGCTGCGCGCCGTGGCCACGCCACACTGGGTACTGTTCCGCCAGGCGTTCTCGGAGTTGTTCGGCTTCCTAGGGGAATGGCTGGCGGGGGCCGAGGATGTGCGCGCCAACGGCGCCACCCCCTACCCGCTGCGCCTCTTCGCCGGGCGCCTGCGCGCTTTCCTGCGGCCTCAGCGCACGGCGGTCGTGCTGATGAGGGCCATGGAGGCCCTGAGCGATGTGCTGCTGGCGCTCGGGACCATCGCGGCCTTCTTGCTCACCGCCTACCTGTTCGGCCGCCACGCCATCACCGTCGGGACCGCCTTCCTGATCATCGCCTACACCCAGCAGCTCGTCACGCCGCTGCGCCAGATCTCCGGCCAGCTCGACGACGCGCAACAGGCCTCCGCCGGGATGATCCGGCTGGAGGAGCTGCTGGCGTTGCGCCCGGCGGTCGCCGACGGCCCGGGGCGCCGGGCGCTGCCGCCCGGCGCCCTCGCGGTCGCGTTCCGCGGCGTCACCTTCGCCTACGACGAAACACCGGTCTTGCGAGATGTCTCTTTCGCCCTCGCCCCTGGCCGCACGCTGGGCGTGGTGGGGCGGACGGGCAGCGGGAAGAGCACCCTCACGCGGCTGCTGTTCCGGCTCTACGACCCCGGCGCGGGCGCCATCGAGCTGGGCGGTGTGGACGTGCGCGAGCTGCGCGCCGCCGACCTGCGCGCCCGCGCCGGCCTGGTCACGCAGGAGGTGCAGCTGTTCGCGGCCTCCGTGCGCGACAACCTGACCTTCTTCGACCGCGCCATCCCCGACGGGCGCATACTCGAGGCGCTGGAGGAGTTGAGCCTGCTGCCGTGGTACCGTACATTGCCGCGCGGCCTGGACAGCGAACTTGCATCGGGGGGCGCCGGTCTCTCCGCGGGGCAGGCGCAGCTCCTGGCGCTCGTCCGCGCGTTCCTGGCCGACCCCAGCCTGGTCATCCTGGACGAGGCGTCGTCGCGCCTGGACCCGGCCACGGAGCGCCAGCTCGAAAAGGCCATCGACCGGCTCTTGCGGGGGCGCACGGGCATCCTCATCGCGCACCGCCTGAGCACGCTGCGCCGCGTCGACGAGATTCTGGCGCTCGAGGACGGGCGCGTCGTGGAGCACGGGCCGCGCGCGGGGCTGGCCGCCGACTCGCGCTCGCGCTTCGCCCGCATGTTGCGTGACGAGGCGGTGGTCACAGGGGTGGGCGAGAGGGTGGACCAGGGCGAGCCGCGGGAGGCGCCACGATGACGACCCGGACGACCCGGACGACCTGGCGACCGCTGTGGCGGCTGATCCGCTACGCGCCCTGGCTCTACCTGCTGACCGGTGTGTGCTGGACCTTCAGCTGGCTGCTCAACCTGGCGCCGGGGCTGATCGCGCGCGCCTTCTTCGACACCCTGACAGGACACAAACCGGCCCACGTGGGCCTCTACGGGCTGGTCGTCCTGCTGCTGACGCTGGAGCTGGCGCGGGCGGCGACCAGCCTGGCCGCCACCTTCGCGGGCCGCACCGTCGGCGTGTACCAGGGCTCCTTGCTGCGCCGGAACATGTTCGGCAACATGCTGCGGTATCCCGGCGGATCGTCCGGCCCCGTGTCGCCTGGCGACGCCATCAATCGCTTCCGCGACGACGTGAGCAGCATCCTGCAGTTCCTGGGCGTGGAAGGCCTGTTGAATCTCGTCAGCACGACCGTCTTCTCCGCCGTCGCCGTGGCGATCATGCTGCGCATCGACGCGAGCGTCACCCTCCTCGTGTTTCTGCCTCTGGTCGGTGTGTTGGCCGCCGTGTACCTCGCGGGCCGTCGCATCGACCGCTACCGCCGGGCCAGCCGCGAGGCGACGGGGCAGGTCATCGGCGCGCTGGGGGAGATGTTCGGCGCCGTCCAGGCGATCAAAGTCGCGGGCGCCGAGGAGCCCGTCATCGACCACATCGACGCACTGGGCCGCCGGCGCCGGCGCGCCGCGTTGCAGGACGTGCTGATCGGCAGCGCCCTCGACGCCATCTTCGCGGGCGCGGTCGGCCTCGGAACGGGCGTAATCTTGCTCGTCACCGCCGCGTCGATGCGCGCCGGGGCCTTCACCGTCGGCGATTTCGCGCTCTTCGCCTACAACCTGGGCCTGGCGACCGGCGTCATCAGTTTCGCCGGTACGCTGCTGGTGCGCTACAAGCAAGCGGGGATCTCGCTCGGCCGCATGTCCTCCCTGTTGCGCGACGGCTCGCCGCGCGCGCTGGTCGAGCACGGCCCGGTCTACCTGAGCGGCCCGCTCCCGGAGGTCCCCGTGGTCGCCCGCACGGCGGAGCACCGCCTGGAGACGTTGGAGGCGCGCGGGCTGACGTATCGTTATCCCGAGAGCGGCCGCGGGATCGAGGGGGTCGACGTGCGGGTACGGCGCGGGCAGTGCGTGGTGATCGCCGGGCGCATCGGAGCGGGTAAGACCACGTTGCTGCGCGCGCTGTTGGGTCTACTGCCGGTCGACGCCGGCGAGGTCCGCTGGAACGACCGTGCCGTGGCGGACCTCGCGACCTTCATGATCCCCCCGCGCGCCGCCTACACGCCGCAGGTCCCGCGGCTCTTCAGTGAGAGCCTGCGCGACAACATCCTGCTCGGGCTGCCGGACGGCGGCGTCCAAGGCGCGCAGGCCGATCTGGGCGCCGCCGTGCGCGCGGCGGCGCTGGAGCGCGACGTGGCTAGCCTGGCCGAAGGCCTGTCCACGCGCATCGGCCCGCGCGGCGTGAAACTCTCCGGTGGCCAGGCCCAGCGCACGGCCGCGGCGCGCATGCTCGTGCGCGCCCCCGAGTTGCTGGTCTTCGACGACCTCTCCAGCGCCCTCGACGCGGACACCGAGCGCGCTCTCTGGGAGCGCCTGTTCGAGCAGGCCGGCGATCGGCCCACCTGCCTGGTGGTGTCGTACCGCCGCGCGATGTTGCGCCGCGCCGACCACATCGTCGTACTGGAGGACGGCCGCGTCGCGGCGCAAGGCGCCTTGGAGGAACTTCTGGCGCGCTCCGAGGAGTTCCGGCGGCTGTGGGACATGGAGGAAACGTCGGCGCGGTGACGACGCCGGCGTTACGCCCGTTCGCGCTTGAACTCGTAGAAATAGGGCTGCGTAAGCACCCAGGACATGTGGTCCCACAGCTCGCCCGCGGTCTCGCCGCCGGGCGCGTCGGTGATGATGGGCCCGTTGAAGCCGAATTCCTGGCCCTCCAGCACCAGCCACGGGACGCCGTAGGCCTGGAATCGCTCGACCGCTTCGCGGTGGTCGGCCAGGACGTCGTCCATCGTCGTGGAGTCGTCCAGGGCCTGGCCCAGGAGCGAGCGGTCGAGCCCGGTCTCCCCCAGCGCCCGCCCGATGGCCCCCTCGATCGCGCCCTCCTCGCGGATGTTGGCCCCGCCGTCGTGGATGGCGCGGCCCACCGCGAGGTAGAACCGATCGACGGCCTCGTTGCCGCCACCGCGGCGCGCGAGCGCCGCCACGCGCAGGGGCGCGCGCCAGAGCGGGTCGGGCATGTTGTTCGATTCGGCCAGGCTGAAAAACTTCCACGCCACGTCGATAGGGCGGTGGAGCCGCGCCTCGCGCACCCACTGGGACGTGCGCCATGTCCAGGGGCAGAGGGGGTCGAAGTAGAAGGTGAGCGCTGCCATCGGTAGGCCTCCTGAAGGCTATGCCGGCACGCCGCCTCTCATCGGAGGGGCCTGCCCTTTGTAGCGTAACCGTTTGGCTCCCCCTCTGCCCAACGCGAGGAGCGGCCGATCACCCCGCGCAGTGAGATGACATGGTCACCATGTTAGCGCAGCCCGGCGGCTACCCGCTCCAATGTCCGTAGCGAGAGGGTGCGGCTCGAAACGAGCGCGGCCGTGCCGCTGCTCTCGACACGCACGAGGGCGGCCTGATCTCCGTGGCCGGGCCATGCAAGCAGGCGCTGGCCGCTCAGTGTAAGGGCTCGCGCCTGGGAGCGCGGCGGCGTGACGTCCCAGGCGCTGTCCGGCACGGTCTCGAGCAGCACCAACGCGACGCGCCCCTGCCGGTCGGCGTAGGCTTGGCGCACGCGGTCTTGCGGGGCGTAGCCGCGCGTCTCGTCGTAGAACGAGTCGTAGGTCGGCGTCTGCGCGATCAGGCCCGGCGGAATAACCCTGGGGACGAGCGCCGAGAACAGGGCCACGTCGTCGGCGGCCTGGATATCGAGCAGCGGTTGGCTCAGCCCGTTGATCAGTGGGCCGCGCCCGCCGGGGATCGGGTTGGCGAAGATCTGCGGGGCGAGATCGAGCCCAAAACTGATCCCCGTCACGAGGAACAGGGCCGCCGGTCGCCCCGCGCGGTCCGGGCGCTCGACGCGCAGGGCCAGGCCGCGCGCGGCATCGATGCAGACCTGGCCGCCACCGGGGAGCGCCACGACCCAGCAGGGCCGGCCCGCCACGATATCCTGCCCGGCCAGGCGCGCGCGGGCCGCCGTGGTGGCGTCGGCGGGAAGCAGCCTCTGCACCATCCCTGCCGTGGCGCCGAGCCCACCCATCGCCGGCCCCAGCGGGCCGCAGGGCACGGGCGTGGTCGCGGCCAGGCCGGCCATGGGGTTGATGCCCCAAGTCAGGCGCGGGGTGCAGACGTAGGAAACGCCCTCGCTCTGCGCCCGGCCGCTGCCGGCGCTGAACCATAGTTGCACATCGGCGCGCGCGCAGCGGTCTCCGCGCAGGGGCGCCGGACACGAGCTGTACGCCGCCCAGGGCAGGCCGCGCGTGCCAGGGCCGGCGTCGCCCAGCGCCGCGTAGGTCGCCGTGGCGATGTACGCGGCGCTCTGACCGCGCTGCGCCGCGTAGCTCGCCGCGGCCCGTAGCAGCAGGTCGGGGCGCGGGCCGGGGCGGACGTCGTGGTAGCGCGAGCCAAGGCCGAGCAGCAGCAACAACAACAGCGAGCCACCCACTGCCACGGTAGGACGCGCCCACCCCGGGGGCGCCGGCGCTCGTTCACGCCGTCCCACCGTCCCACGTCCGCTGCCCCAGATAGCGCGCAACAAGGACAGGTCGGCGTCGGCCGTGGTATCGCTGTTCGCCCCGGCGGGGGCGGCACGGGGCCGCGCGGCCGGGGCGAGCGACGTGGTTGGGTCGAAGGCCCGCGCGATACCATGGGCGAGCCAAGCGAGCGCGAGCGTCGATAGCGCCAGCGTCACCCCCCCGAAGGTGATCCACCACCAGTTCCCGGCGGCCACGGCCTCCAGCGCCCCGGTCAGCGCGACGCCCCAACTCGTCGTCCCGCTGGGCAAACCAAGGCCAAGGAAGTCGAGTCCGGCCTCGAGGGCGACGAAAGCGGCCGCGCCCGCCGCGGTCCACGCGGCCACCGGCGCCAGGGCGGCGGGCAACAGGTGCGCATATAGGAGGCGCGGACCGCCTACGCCGGCGGCGCGCGCAGCCTCGACGTACGGCGCGGACAGCGCGGCGCGCACCGCCGCCCGCGTCAGGCGCGCCGGGGCGACCCATCCCGTCGCAATGAGCACGACGGCTATCGGCCCGGCCGGCACGCCGCCCAAGCGGCTCGACAGCAGGAGCAGCGCCGGTAGCGCCGGCGCGGCCCCGCACACGTCCATCAGCCACGAGACCAGCGGGTCCAGCACCCCGTCGCGCCAGCAAGCCAGCGCGCCGAACGCCAGACCGGTCAGCGCGGCAAGGAGCGCCGCGCCGACCCCGATGACCAGCGTCGTCCGGCCGCCCCATAGCAACACGGCGAGGACGCTACGCCCGCGCCCGTCGGCGCCGAGCAGATACGTCCAGGAGAGATCCGGCGGCCGGTTGGCGGCCAGCGGATCGAAGCCCACCGGATCGGCCGGGTCCTGTGGGGCGATGAGGGGTGCCAGCACGCTCAACAGGACGATGGCGGCGAGGATCGCGAGGGCGATCATGGCCCCTCGTTGCGCCCGGAATCGCGACCAGGCGTGGCCGATCACGACGCGGCCCCGCGCGGCCGCCGCAGGCGCGGATCGGCCCACGCCCCCGCGAGGTCGGCCAGCAGTCCCAGTCCGGGCCAACCGAACAGATACTCGACCAGGACGAGCGCCCCCGCCAGGGGCGCCAGGTTCGCCGCCGCGCCGGCCGCGATAACGGGCAGGACCGGCCGCGTCGCCCGCCAGAGCAAACGCCGGCGCGACAGCCCGGCCGCACGCGCCACGCGCGCGTGCGGCGCGCCGAACTCGACCGGCAGGGCCGTGGCGACCAGCCGCAGGCGCGTCGCCAGTCCCGCCAGCGCCAGCGTGAGCGCCGGCAGGGTCAGGTGGCCGAGCAGGTCGCTCAGCACGACCGCGGGCTGGGCGCGCAACAGGTCGAGATAGGCGGGGGCGCCGAAGGCCGGCAACGTCGGGCCGGCGATGCCGCCGGGCGGCAGCACGCCAAGTCCCACGCTCAAAAGGACGACGAGCACCCCGCCCAGCCAAAAGATTGGTACCCCCTGGCTGACATCGGCCACTAACCCCGGGCCACGCAGGAATGGTAACCACGGAGACGCGAGAGAGGGGGAGCCATCCTTCGCGCCTCCGCGTCTCCGTGGTGAGGAGTTCTCGGCCAGCGCGAGGAGCAGGCCACCGCCCCAGCCACCGATGAGACCGATCAGCGCGGAGGCCGCGACCAGGACGAGCGAGGCCGGCAGGGCGGCGGCGATCCCTGTCGTTACCGGGACGTTGTCGACCGTGCGGCCGAAGTCGAGGCGCGCCGCCGCGGCCAGCCAGGCCAGCGCATCGCCGCCGTCAGGCCCGCCGCCGGTGACAAGCAGGGCGACGCCGGCGGCTAGCCCGACGAGGGTCAGCAGGGCCTGGCCGAGGCGGCGCGACGCGTACGAGATCATGGTTAGCGCCGCGTCCACTCCCAGACGTTCCACAGGTCGCCCCCATCCTGTGGGGCCGGGGAGAAGTTGGCCACGCGGCCATCGTCGACGACGATGCGCGGGCGCTCATAGAGCACGATATAGGGCAGTAAAGTGTTGACCTCTTTCTGCACTTTGGCGTAGCCGCGCTTGCGCGAGGCGAAGTCCAGCGAGGCCTGCGCGGCCTCCGGCAGCATCGCCAGGGCATCGACGGCGATGCCCGTGTAGTTGCGTCGCAGCGCACCCTGCCTCAAGGGCTCGGGGCTGCGGTCGGGGTCGAAGAGCGAGGCCACGGTGGCCGGGTCGGGTCCGAGGCGCAGGTCGAAGAGCGCCACGTCGAAGGAGCGCGTGGCCAGCACCCCGCCGCGGTCGTACGGCGCGTAGAGGCCGCCCTGGTCGGCTGGCGACGCGCTGACCAGGCGCGGCGTCGCACGCACCCCGATGGCCGCTCAGTCGCGCGCGATCAGGTCGGCCTCGCGCTGGCGGGTGGGGTCGTTCGTGGTGACGAGGGTGAGCGTCGCATGCCGGCCGGGTCCCGTGAGGCGGGTCGCATAGCCCGCCGCCGCGAGCAGACGGCGCGCCCGCGTGGGGTCATACAGGCTCACCGCGCTGCTGTTGTCGTGATACGGCGAGGACGACGGGATCAGGCTGGTGGCGACGTAGCGCGCGGGGTTAGCCGTGGCAGGGAACAGGGATTGGACGAGCGCGCGCTTGTCGATGGCCAACTGGAGCGCCTGACGCACGCCCAGAGCCTTGAGGGCGGGAGTCGACTGGTTCAGCTCTAGATGCTCGACCGCCAGGGAGGGCAGTGTCCGCTCCCGCAGCCCCCCGGCCAACCCGTGCAGGCTCGGCAGCGCGGCGGGCCCGAAGCCCAGCGCCACGTCCACGCCGGCATTACGGGCGTGCAGGTCCCGCGCCAGGGCCCCCTCGTCGGAACTGAGCACCGTGTAGCGCAGCTCGGGCCGCGTCCCCGGCGCCCCGAGCGCGGTGTCGTAGGGGTTTGGCGTGAGGGTGAGACGCTGGCCGGGCGCCAGGCCCCCGACCCGGTACGGACCCGAGAAGACATCGGATGGGCTGTCGTACGGGTCATGGCGATAGGCCAGCGCCAGTGTGTGGATGTCGGCGCTGTGATACTTGCGCACAAAGTAGCCGCGCGGCAGGGCCGGCGGCAGGGCGTAGGCCAGATAGGCGCCGTAGAGGTCGTGGAACTGCAGCACGACGGTGTTCTTATCGGGTGTGGCGTAGTGCGCGATCTCATCGAGGCCGAAGCTGTTGCCGAGCGCGGTGTCGAGGTTGATGCGCAGCCCGAACGCGACGTCCGACGACGTGAGCGGCGAGCCGTCGGAGAAGCGCAGGTCGGGCTTGAGACGGATGGTGACGGTCATGCCGCCGCCCTTGACCTGCACGCCCTTGTTGGCGAGCGTCGGCACGCTGGCGGCGAGGCCGGCGGTTGGCCGCAGGTGGTCGTCGAACAGGACGAGCGGCGCCCAGAGCGCCTGTTGCAAGCCCAGCGGGTCGGTCGCGACGCCGAGCCCCAGGCCGGCCGAGAAGGTTGTCCCCGTCAAGACCACCACGGGCCGTGCCGCGGCCGTGCCCGCGCCGAGTCCGACTCCGGGCAAGAGCGTCGCGCCGAGCAGGATTCTTGTGAGCAAGGCCGCCGCGCGGTGGCGCAGCGTACGATACCGAGCGTCCACGTACTTCTCCTTACACGCGTAATCGCGACACGCGTAATCGCGGCCGCACGCCTGAGGACGGCAACGGGCGTGGCACTGTTACCCTCAGTCTAACGTGCGACCACGAACACGACAGGAAGCAAATCTTCAACTCAAGTGAAACAAGGCCATATCCTTCCATCCAGGTATACCGGGTATACCGGGTCACAGACGCCTGGCGGCGCGTTATCCCGGCGCGCCGACAAAGCGCCAGCTGCGGAGCACCGGCGCCACCTCGGGCGGGACGAGCGCGCCGAACACCGTCACGCGGTAGTCGCGGCCGCGATAGCGCGCCACCAGCAGCGTTTCCTGCCGCCCATTGCCGGCCGGGAGCGAGACCAGGCGATATCCGGGCACACCACCGAGCCGGGCAGGGATGACCGTCAAGCGCCTGAGCAACGCGGCAGGATAATCGGCGTCCACGAATGGCTTGAGTAGAAGCGCGCGCGGTGTGCTGCCGGTCCGCGCCGGCAGCACCTCGATCCACAGCTTGCCGGAGCTGCCCGCGTCGGGGTCGGCCGTCGAGATGGGCTCGAAGAAGCGCACGCCATCGCCGAGCGCGTGGGCGACATCCGGGCTGGTACGCGCGTCGAGGACGCCCCAGGTCTGCGGGCGGCGCAGGTCGAAGGTGTGGAGCGGGTCGTGATAGGGCAGCAGCACGCCGGCCGCGCGGAGGGCGATGGCCCGGGCCGTGGGCCGCGGCTGCGCCGTGACGTTGACCGACGCGGACACCGTCGGCGTCGACCCGGCCAGTCTGAACCCGACCGGCGATCGCGCGGCACAACCGCCGACGATCAGAGCGGCGGCCAGGGACGCGCCCAGGGAAACAAGTGTCCGGGGCGCCGGTCGCCCCGCGCGCCTGGCGCCTGTGCGAGCGGTCATCGCGCGGGCGACGGATACTTTTCGGCGAAGACGAACAGCAACATGGCCGCCGAGCACGTGTCCAGCGCGCGGACGCGCCACCGTCCGATGTAGCCGTGGCCCAGGAACACCGATTCGGCCTCGAAAGCCTCGGACTCGCCGTTGCGGATGCTGTAACCGGCCCGCGGCAACTGCGTCAGGAAGAATGTGACGGTCGAGCCGAAGCTCGCCGACGGAATCACGCCACTGATCACCGGTCTGGTGTTGTCGCCGCGATAGCCGATCTGCGAGGTAATAGACGTCCCGGGTGGGACGGGGAACGATGCCGGGAAGCTGCGCGGCAGGGCGATGGCACGGCCGGTGTGCGCGCAGGACGGCGTATGCGCGGCCGGTTGCTTGTAAACATACCGCGTGGAGGGACCCGGCGGCTTGACCCCGCCCGTGGGCGTCGCGACGTTGAGCGGCGACCGCGTGACACCAGGCGCCGGCGTCGCGGCGCCCGGCACGGCCACCGTGGGTCCAGCGAACGGGGCCGGCGTGGCCACGCCAGGCGTGGCGGCCGTGCCCGCCGCGCACCCCGTCAGCGCGTAGACGAGCACGACGACGATGGTAAGCTTGTAGGTTGCCCGATACATCCTTGGATCCTCGACAACGGCGACTGGCCCGAGGCAATGGGAGAGGGGCGCCAGGTACGACGTCTCAGGCGGATGCGCAGCGCAGGTCCCTCCTCATCGGTTCTTCTCGCGCGGCGCGGACGCGGCGCGATGCGACGCCCGCCTCGCCCATGCGGTACTTCAGAGAGTATGCCACGCTGACCCCGTTGTCAAGCTGGCTTGTCGCTAAGACAGGGCCTGTGAAAGGTCGACAGCGCCCCTTCGCGCCCCTTCGCGCCCCTGGCTGACTGGTCTCCCGAACCCTAGCCGCGGGTCCGACAGTGGGGCGCGCCTCCGGGGGAACCTGGGGAGATGGCTCCCCCCAGACCCCCGCCAACGACGAGGCATGCAGGCACATGGGCTCGGCCCCCCAACAATGCACAGACCCTGGTCGCTAAGATCTTAGCGCCATGCACGCGTTTTTGACCTCGCTGAAGGTCAGGCATCGCCTCCTGCCCCTCGCCGTGGCCGTGGCCGTGGCCGTAGCCGTAGCCGTAGCCGCTGCGCTTGTAGCCGCCGAAGAGGATCTCCACAGTTCGTAGTAGGCTAGGATGTCGGCGCCGGATAAAACCACCGCGGCGCCCGCGTCGATGCAGCGTCCGAGGTCGTTATGCCCTCTGCATCCCGCCCTCCCGATCTGTGAGCGGCGTCCGTGGGGAGCGGCCGGCGCCGGCGAGCAGGGCGAGGGGAATTGCCACGACGATGAGCAAGGCGATCGTCTGCGCGACCGCATCCCCGAGCGAGAAGCGCATCAGATGGCCCATGTGGTAGACCAGATGGGGGACCGCGTACGCCAGGTAGGCGACGAGCGCGGCCTGCACAAGGGGCCGTGCGAGCGAAACGGCCGCCCACGCGAAGAGGAGGGCGAAGGCCAGGTTGAATGCGCCTACGTCGCGCACGAGGTGCTCATTGTAGGGCGGCAGTAGCGCGACCCAGGGATGGCCGGGGGCCGGGAAGGTCGCGAAGAAGGATGCCGGCGCGCCGAGCGCCCAGGCGCCCGTCACGGCCGACACGAGAGCCAGGAAAGCGAGGCCAGCGCGCGGCGCGCCCCGCCCCCGGGAGTGTTGTCGCATGGTCATGGTCCATCCTCCGTCGCCACGTCAACCTCTTAGCCCTCGCACGTGCGCATGTCCGCGCCGAGATGGCGGCGGAGATAGTCGTCCCAGGTGACCGTGCCGTCGGCGTGGCCCGGCGCGAGCTGCGCGCCGGCGCGGAAGGCGCGCCCCACCGCGCCCGGGATAGGCGCGCGCAGCAGCGGCCGGCGCCGGCCGGCTGCCGCCAGGTAGGCCCGCGCCAAATCTTCGGCCGTCCGCACCTCCGGCCCGCCCATGTCGGAGGCCCGCCCCACCGGCCCGCCCATCGCCAGGTCGACCAGGCGCGCAGCCACCTCGCTCGAGTCGACCGGCTGAAAGCGGAAGCCGCGCGGCGCGAGCAGGGCGGGCAGCCGGTCTTGCGCCCGCAGGGCGCGCAGGATCAGGCCGTGGAACTGCGTGGCGCGCAGGATCGTCCAGGGCACACCCGCCGCTTCGACAATCCCCTCCGCCTCGAGCTTCGCGCGGTAATACGAAAACGGGTTGCGGTCCACGCCCACGATCGAGATATAGGCGAGGTGGCGAACCCCCGCCTCCGCCGCCGCGGCGACGAGTCGCCGCGTGCCCTCGACATCGCCCGAGCGACGGCCGTTGCTCGCGCAGTGCGCGACGATGTCGACCCCCGCGACGGCGGCAGCCACGCCCACCCCGCTCGTCAGGTCCCCCCGGACTGCGCCCACGCCCGGCGGGACGTCCGGGTTCGCGCGCCGGCTGAGCACCCGCACCGCCTGCCTCTCGGCCAGCAGCCGCGCCACAACCGCACGCCCAAGCTCCCCCGTCCCGCCCGTCACTAATACCCGCGCCATCCTCATCACCCCTTTCCCGGCGCGACGCGTCGCGCAACCGGCGCGCCGTCGTGTCCTGTTGTATAGGAGACGAGAGACGGACCCGTCGTGTGACACTGCGTGCTGGCGGGACGGGGTAGATAGCCCCGTCAGGGCCGCCGTATCGCCAGCCCCCGCAGCTTGTCGGGGTTGACGACGCTGCGGATCGCCGCGACGCGGCCGTCCGTGACCTCCAGCGCGACGACGGCGACGACGGCCACGATGTCCCTGCCGGCCTCGACGACCAGGCCGGGCTGGCCGTTGATCGCGCTCACGCGCCACACGAGGTCCGCCGGCGCCTTCGCCACCACGCCTAGCAGGTAGCGCGCGACGTTCGTCGCCCCCTGGATTGGCCGGCGCGCGGCGGGCGCCTTGCCGCCGCCATCCGCCCACGCTATCACGTCGTCGGTGAGCAGCGCGAGCAGACCGTCCAGGTCACCGTCTGTGCAGGCCCGCACGAAGCGCCGCGTCAGATCCTCGTGCTCGGCTGGGGACGGCGCGAAGCGCGGCCGCCCCTCCCGTACGCGCCGGCGCGCTCGGCCCGCGATCTGGCGGCAGTTCGCCTCGGCCTTGCCGACGACGCGCGCGACCTCATCGAAGGGGTAGGCGAAGACGTCGTGCAGCAGGAAGACGGCGCGCTCGACCGGCGTCAGGCGCTCCAGCAGCGTCAGGAAGGCCAGTGAGAGCGAGTCGGCCAGCTCACCGGCGGCCATGTCGGCGACGCCGTCGGTCGCGATCGGCTCGGGCAGCCAGGGGCCGGCGTACTCCTCGCGCCGGACGCGGGCCGCGCGCAGGTGGTCGATGGCCAGGCGCGTGACGACCGTCGTCAGGTAGGCCTTGGGGTCGCTGACGGCGGCGCGGTCCGCGCCCTGCCAGCGCACGAAGGAGTCCTGCACGAGGTCTTCGGCGTCCAGCGCGCTACCCGTCATGCGGTAGGCGACGGAGAAGAGCAGCGGGCGGTAGCGGGCGAACACCATGCTTTCCTCCCAGGCTCCCGTGGCCCCTGCCGTCCCCGCCGCCGAGCGTTTCCCTCCCGCCTCTTCCGCCATTGTTTCCTCCCTGGCGCCAACGCCCATAATCCATTATCGCTGGGCGTCATACCGCGTCTCCAGCAACGTGGTCAGGAAGAGTGCCACGGTCGTCAAGCCGCACGATCGTGTCAGCACCATTCCATAGAACTCCCCTACGCCAAGACCTGCGTCTGCGGAGGTGTCAACCCCCCGAAGCGGCGTGACACCTCCGCGATCCACTGTGATACTCCCCCTCGATGCGACAGAGTCCCCCTCTTTATACTGATCGATTCAGCATCTTCCAGCGTCACAGGGTGGCCTGTCGCATCGCTCTCTTGTCACGCCTCCTCACTATGGCTTTATGGCTAACCTACCCTCAAAAGGACCCCCGCCACCCACGGCGCGCGGGTAGACAAGGTTGGACCCCCGACAAGTCACAGACCCTGCCCGTCGCGGTCGCCCCTGTGCGGCGAGCGCATACATCGTGCTACCCTAAAGATAGCGCTGCGCGCGATAGATAAATCGGGGGCAATTTCCATGACGACACCTTGCCGGCTGGCCGACCCGGACCGCGACGGCACGTTGTTTCTGTCCGACCTCGCGAACGCGCCCGATCCGCCACCTCTCCCCGGCGCCGCGCTGCGCCCCGCGACGTCCGCCGATGTGCCGGCGTTGCAAGAGGCCATGCACGCCAGCGGCGAGTACCTCGACGATGTCGTGGCGGCGCGCCAGCAGCACAACCGCCACCCCTACGTCGTGGAGGCGGACGGCAAAATCGTGTCCTACGGCTGGGTCGCCTACAGCGCCGAGCCGCTCGGCGACCTCGGGATCTCGTTCCAGCTCAGGTCCGACGAGGCCTACATCTACGACTGCGCCACGCGCCCCGACTACCGCGGCCGCGGCTACTACCCCGTCCTGCTGCGCTTCATGTGCGCCGAGCTGCGGCGCGCGGGCCGGCGACGCGCCTGGATCGGCACGGCCCCCGGCAATTTCGTCTCGCAGCGCAGCATCGCGCGGGCCGGCTTCATGAAGGTGGCCGACGTCAACTTCACCCGCCGCCCCGACGGCTCTTTCCGCGTCGACCTCTATGGCGCCCGTGGCGCGCCCCCCGACGCCCTCGATGCCGCCGCGTGGTCGTTCCATGGCCGGCCGCACCCGGGGGCGGGCATCCCCTGACGACTACCCCGTGTTGCGCACGCCGGCCGCGATACCGCGCACGGTGAGGGCGAGGATGTGCTCGCGCGCGGCGCGTTCGTCGGGCGGCAGATCGGGCCGGCGCAGGGCGCGCAACGCCCGCACTTGCACGTAGCTCAGGGGGTCGACGTAGGGGTTGCGCCGGTCAATGGCGCCGCGCAGCAGCGGCGCGCCGTCGAGCAGGCGCGCGTGGCCGGTGACGCGCAGCACCGCCTCCTCCGCGCGCGCGAACTCGTCGCGGATCAGCCCGTAGATCCGCGCGCCCGCGGCCCGGTCTTCGACGAGCCCGGCATACTCGGCGGCGATGCCCATGTCGGCCTTGGCCATGGCCATCTGAATGTTGTCCAGCAGGGTGCGGAAGGGCGGCCATTCCCGGTACATGCGCGCCAGTTGCTCCCACCCGCCGCCCTCGCCGACGCCGGTGCCGGCGTCGCCTACCGCGCAGAGCGCGCGGCCGATGGGGTACCAGCCGGGGATGACGTGGCGGCTCTGCATCCAGGCGAAGACCCAGGGGATGGCGCGCAGGTCCGCGAGGCGCCGCGTGGCGCGGCGCGCGGGCGGGCGCGAGCCGATGTTGAGACGCCCGATCCACGCCACCGGCGTGGCCTCCTCGAAGTAGGGCAGCAGGTCGGGGTCGTCGACGAGGGCGCGATAGCCCTGGTAGGCTTCGCGCGAGATCTGGTCCATCAGCAGCGCCCATCGCTCTTCGTCTTCCACCCGCGCCGGGTCTCCGGTGTCCTCCCCGTGTAGCGTGGCCAGCAGCACGGCCGAGAGCGTGGTCTCCAGGTTGCGCCGCGCGATAGGCGGCAGCCCGTATTTCTGATTGATGACCTCGCCCTGCTCGGTGATGCGGATGCGCCCGCCCACCGAGCCGGGAGGCCCGGCCAGGATCGCCTCGTGTGAGGGACCGCCACCCCGGCCGACCGCGCCGCCACGCCCGTGGAACAGCTCCAGGCGCACGCCATGTCGCGCCGCCACGGCGCCGAGGCGTTGCTGCGCGCGGTAGAGCTCCCAGGACGAGGTGACGATGCCGCCGTCCTTGGCGCTGTCCGAGTAGCCGAGCATCACCGTCTGTACGTCCCCCTGCGCCGCCAGGGCCGCGCGGTAGGCCGGGTGGCCCAGCAACGCGTCGAGTAGGTCCGCGGAGCGCCGCAAGTCGTCGATCGTCTCGCACAGGGGCGCCACCGGCAGGGGCAGCGGGTCCAGCGCGCGGGCCAGCAGGTGCGCCGCCAGCACGTCCTCGACGCTCGCGCTCATGCTCACGACGAGCAGGCGGATCGCCTCCGGCGCGACAGTGCGCCTAACCAGGCGCGCGGCGCGCAAGAGGCCGATCGCCTGCAGCGCGTTGTCGGGCCCGGAGAGGCGCGGGGACAGCGCCAGCAGGTCGGGCAACCCTGCTGGATCATCCTCCAGCAGCCGGTCGAGCGACGCCGCGCGCTCCGGCCCCGCCAGCTCTTGCCACGGGGTGTCCCCGATCCCGTGGGCGGCGAGGCACACCGCGAGCGCGGCGTGCACGTCGTCCCGGTGCAGCCGCAGGTCGAGCGGGAGCAGGTGCAGCTTGAACAGCTCGACCCGCCGGATGAGGGCGCCCAGCGGGCCGCGCAGCAGGGCGTCGTCGGGCGGCGCGCCCAGCGCCGCGGCGACCGCGCGCAGGTCGGCCAGCAGATCCTCCGCGCGGCGATAGGCCGCGGCATGGTCGGGCGAGGGCGGCCGCGGCGTGCCGTCGACGCGGTCGAGCGCCAGCGCGAGCTTTTGCCAGACGAACGAGAGCTTGCGGCGGTAGGGCTCGTCCCGGTTCTGGTCGCCGAGGGCCGCGGCGTAGTCGGGCATGGCCTCCTCGTCGGCGGCGATCGAGCGCAGCAGCGCGTCGGGGACCCCGTGCAGGCGCGCCGACTGGCTGAACATCGTAGCCAGGGCGCGCACGTCGTCGCGGTAGCGCGTAAGCGCCAGGCCTTGCTGCAGGCGCAGCGTCTCGATCAGCACCTCGCCCGTGACGTGCGGATTGCCGTCGGCGTCGCCCCCGATCCAGCTACCCAGGCGCAGGATCGGGGGCACGCGCCATGCCCGGCCCGGGTAGCCCCTCCGCAGCTCGTCCTCCAGGGCCTGGTGCACGGCGGGCAAGACATCGAGCAGCACCGTGTCGACGTAGTAGAGCGCGCCCTTGACCTCGGCGATGACGTCGATGGGGCGCGAGCGCGCCTCGTCGGTGCGCCACAGCAGCAAGATGTGCCGGTGGATGTCGTCGACGAACTCGCGCCGCTCGTCGGGGGCGAGTTGTTCGCGCTCCAGGCGACCCAGCAGCGAGGCGATGGCGCGATGCTTGGTCAGGATGGAGGCGCGCGTCGCCTCGGTCGGGTGCGCGGTCAGGACCAGGTCGACGCGCATCGTCTCGAGCGTCGCCGCGACCTCCGCGGCTCCCAACCCCCGGGCGACGAGCTCGGCGACCGTGGTGGCGAGCGAGAAGGGTTGGGGGCGTGGAGGCTCCTCGCCGGCGTAGGCGCGCCGCCGGCGCACGCGGTGTTGCTGCTCGGCTATGTTGACGAGGCCGAAGTAGGCCGAGAAGGCGCGCGCCAGCACCCCCTCGTCGTACGCGGAGAGCCCCGCCAGGAGGTCGCGCAGCTCGGCCCGCGCCCCTATCGCCTCCCCTATTGTTTCCCCGGCCTCGACGCTGTCGACGTCGTCGGGGCGGGGATCGGCCCCCGGCAGAGCGCGCAGCCGCTTCGCCAGGGCGCGCACCCGCTCCTCCACGTCGAAGAGGCGCGCTCCCTCGGCCGCCGAGATGACCCGACCCAGCAGGTCGCCCAGCAGGCGCACCTCTTCGCGCAGCCGCGCCGTCTTGTCAGTTTTGTCGTCGGCCCCTGTTACCATAATGCTCGGCGCTCGATGGTTGGTAATCCGTTGTTCGGTGGTTGGTGATCCGTTGTGAGGATGCCACGCGTGACATCCTACACATCATTATGCCTTGTAGGGGGGTGGCGTTCGCGGACAATACACCGGCGAAACAGCCGCAAAGCGCGGCCCTTTTCCGTGTGCCCGCGCCTCGGGCTTGCTATGCTACGGACAGACGCGGCCACCGGCGCCGCGGTGGGCGGCGCGACCGCGGCGTCGGTGCGGTGAGGGGGACAAGGGTGACGGGTGACTGAGGATGCGCGCGATTATATAGCGCTAGAGGCGCTCTACGTACGATGGGCAACAGGGGAGGGGGAGCGCGGCCGCTACGGGGTCGTGGCCGAGGGCGACTTGCGCGGCGTCCACGGCGCGCAGGCCGCGGCG
>JAABVA010001747.1_pt1 | contig 22695 bp, 25 predicted proteins | sample 5560331 | NCBI WGS metagenome assembly JAABVA01 (sample SAMN12812661, study PRJNA571458) | rock metagenome | isolation source: Antarctica rocks | place: Antarctica: Victoria Land, Mt New Zealand sud | collected 2016-01-07
TTCTGTATCTCCATGAAACCCTCCAGTCGCACCATCCCAACCCTCCATGGGTCAGAATGATCGGGCTCGGCCTCAGCTGGGGATTTTTCAAGCGACCAATCCGGGGAATCTTAAGATACCGCTAACACCAATGCTCTCGAGTATCAGTGCGACTGTCGCACAGTGCCGATCTCGCTCGTTCCTCGCGCCGGAGCCGTGCGCGATACGGCAGGCGTCATCAAGATGGTCGCCGATGCAAAGACCGGCCAAGTACTTGGCATCTCCATGCACGGTCTGAATGCGGCAGAGGTCATTCACGAGGCTGCTATGGCCCCCACGCTTCAAGGCCAAAATTGAAGATTTCGCCACGATGCTTCACGCCTTCCCGACGCTGGCCGAGGCTCTTAGATTGTTGCACTGCCCTACACCAAAGATGTTTCGGAGATGTCCTGCTGCGCGGACTGACTGAACAAAAAAGCACAAGTACTCCAAGGAGAATGCCGCGCTGGAGCGGGCTGCTAGAGGAACACGCTGGCAGCTGGAACGGTGTTTGAAGTCCTGTCCTTGTGTCGCCTATTAAGATAGCTTTAGGTACATTCCGCTATACTTTTGGCGTGAGGCGAATCTACCAGATCGGGACGTTGTTTCTCCTGCTGTCTCTATTCCTCGCACCGGTGTTCGAGTGTTTTGACCGTTGGGACCCCCCTGGACTGGGTAACGACACAGAGATGGCCGCCTTTGGGCTGATTCTCCTTCTCTGCCTGTTGCTGGCCGTTTGTAAGCTGATTCCTGGTCTGGCCGATCGCATCAGTGTGGTTCTGTCGGCGATGGTCTGGCCCGAGCGAAGTTCTCCGCTTTACAAGGGATGCGGATTCACCTCTAAGCTGATCGTTCCTCCCATCCTTACACCGCTTCGTATCTGATAGCTCCGACGTGTGCAGGCCGCTATGGAGAGTTACGTCCTGAGATAGCGGCTGAGCCGCCTGTGTGCTCTTACGCGGGTTTGTCTTTCTTTTGGACTTCGGAGATCTCTTTCATGTTTTCAAAGCTCTTTCGTGCCGGCGCGGTGTCGTGTCTGCTCGCCGCTGCTGTTTCGCTGTCTGCTCAGATTGGGCAGAACGGCAGCATTTTAGCGAGCGCTCTCGCGCCAGACGGCTCCCAAGTCGCGGGAGCGAGTCTGACTCTTTCCTCACCGGATGGATTGACACGTAAAGCGGTCACTGGATTTGACGGCTCGTTCACCTTCGCTGAACTTCCCAGCGGAACCTATACGGTCCAGGGCTCGGTTCCGGGCTTCGCTCCATTGACCCAGCCTTCAGTGCCGGTCGCGGTGGGCCGGACCACGCGGGTGGACCTTCACTTCCTCGTTGCTGGAACGAGCGAAAACGTGAATGTTACTGCGACGCAGTCCTCCATGGACACGGGGCAGACCTCGTCTGTCGTCAACATCGATAGAGATCGCGTCGAAGAGTTGCCCATTCCAAGCCGAAACTATCTAAGCTTCGTCGCGCTCGCACCCCAGGCCACGCTTGCAAATCCGGCGCTGTCAGCAAGAACTCTGGCGCAATCGAGCGGAGGCTTCGGCTTCGGCGGCCTTAGACCAAGCAGCAATGCGGTCCGGATCGACGGGGTGAACGATGACGACGAGTACACCGGAAGTCCCCGAACCCAGCTCTCCCCGGAGGCGATCAGCGACTTCCAGATTGTGAATCATGGTTTCGCTGCTGAGTCAGGGGGAGGAGCCGGTTGCGTGATTGACGTTCAGACCCGAGTCGGCATGAACCGACCCCACGGCGATGCCTTCGTCTTCGTTCAGAACGGTGCTCTCAATGCAACCCAGCCGCTGGAGTTCACACCGTATAAACCCGATGAGACCCGCGTCCGGGTTGGCGTCGCCCTCGGCGGCGCTCTTCAACGGGATAAGACGTTCTACTACGTGGCAGCCGAGCAGGAGATCGCGCACGGCCATGACACGAACGACCTGAGACCGGCTACCCTCACCCAACTCAACACCGCCCTTCAGCAACCAGGGCCACTTCAAGGGCTGGTTCTTCAGAGCGGCTTCTTCCCGACCAGCGATCAGGAGACCGAACTCTCAGGGCGCATCGATCGTGCTTTCACGGCGCGTCACTCCGCCATGCTTCGGTATGCCTTCACCAATGCCAGGAACGTCGACGATGCCTTCAATACGGATGATCTCTCCGATCGTTCTGCCCGCGGCTCTTCCTTTATCGCGGACAACAGCGTGAACGGAACGTTCACCTCGACTTTCAGTCCAGCGCTTCTCAACAAGCTGAGCTTTGCCTGGCCCAGCGAAGAGCTCTGGAGCGAACCGGTGAATCAGCGATCCCCGGAGTCGTCATACCCGGCATAGCCCTCTTCGGAACGCCCTATGAAGGCAACAGCCGTCGCTTCGAGACCCACCTGGAGTTCTCGAACACGTTCCTCATCCAGAAGCGACGTCATCTCCTCCAGGCTGGGGCAGACGTAGACTACGTCCGGCTCCGGTCCCAAGTGCTCGATGGGCAGCGTGGCCTGTTCGTGTTCCCGACCCTCTCCTCCTTTACAGCCGGGACCCCCGACTTCTTCACGCGTTCCGTTCTTCCCAGCCCGGACTCCAACTTCGCGGAGCAGCGCATCAGCAGTTACCTTCAGGACCACTGGACGCCGAATCGATCGCTCGCCATCGACTACGGCCTTCGCTATGAGTACAACCACCTTCCTGCTCCGCTGCCACAGCACGCACTCAACCTCAGCCCACGTCTCGGCATCGCCTGGACTCCACGTCGGTCGCTGGTTGTCCGCTCCGGGTTCGGGATTTTTTACGACCGATACTTGTTGTTCACGATCAATCGGACTCTCGAGCTGAACGGAACGCGTGGCTTCACACAGAACATGGAAGACATCGCCGCCACAGCACTTTATCACGGCGGCACGGGCTCACTTCAGGCACTTGCCACGGTGTCTCCAAGCATATGGATCGCACAACCGGGGCTTCGCAACCCTTACAGCGAAGTCGCTTCCTTCAGCATCGAGCAAGCACTACCGCTACAAACCACACTCAAAGGAGAGTATCAGTACGCGCACGGCGTCAGGCTCGGCCGCACAAGCAACATCAACCTCCCTTCGCCCGTGGTGCTCACGAGTGCAAATGCAGCCTCGCTCGGCGTCAGCTCGCCCACGCCGCAGCAACTTGGTCAGCTCACATTCTCACCCCAACGCTTGAATCCTGCCTATGATGGCATCAACCAGTTCGCTACGTCCGCGAGCTCTGTCTACAGTGGCGGAACCGTCACTCTGAATCGTCAGTTTACAGACGACTTTCAAATCCTTGCTGGATACACCTTTTCCAAGACCATCGACGGGGCCTCCTTCGACTCAGAGCAGCCCCAGAACCCTTATGCCTTTGGCGACGAAAGAGCCCTCTCCCTTCAGGACCAGCGGCATCGAGTCACCCTGAGTGGGCTATGGCTGATTGGTCCGGACGTCAACGATCCGCAGGACGCTGCCGCGAACGCGAACCCGCGGGGACTGATGCGCCTGCTTACGGGGCTTGAGTTTGCGCCCATCTTCAGCGTGACGAGTGGGTTCAGGGCGAATCCAATGACCGGGCTGGACAGCAATCGAGAACATATCTTTCCCTTTGCTGCCCGCCCGCAGGTCTATGGGCGGAATGCCCTGTCGACACCAGCAAATATCAACTTCGACCTTCGTATTCTGAAAATGGTTCCCGTTCGTGCAGGTCATCTCGATATCGTCGCGGAGTCCTTCAACCTCCTCAACCACCCCAGCACTTCGCTGCTCAACACGGCCTTTGGATCGGGAACTGCTCCACAACCAGGTTTTGGACGACCGATCGGCACTTCGACCGCGCGAAGGATTCAGTTCTCTCTTGATTACGAGTTCTAATTGGGTCGAGTGATCCCAGCTCCGGTCTTAGAACTTGATCTCTAGATCCAGTTGCAGGCGTCTGGGCAACTGCGCCAGTATGGGACGACCCAAGAAGGGTGAGCTAACCACGCCGACGTAGGTAATGTCGTTCTCATGATTGAGTACATTGAACGAGTTGATGGCGAGTGTCGCAGACGGGCCATCTTTCCTTGATCTCGTCAGCATGACAGTGTGCGACAGATTTAGATCGAGATTGACGTATCCGGGACCATGCAGCGAATTTCGCGACGTGTCGAATATTCGATTCGATGAGCGTGTGAAATAAGCTCGCTGCCATTTGGGTCCGTCCAGAACGACTTTCGCCCCCGCAGCAGCCCCTCCGGTAGAGTCTTGAGCAGCGCCCGAGATAGGCCGGGTTGTTTGCGGAGCTTGGCCTAGGAGAGCCCCGCATAAGGAGTGCTATGCCAGCGACTATAGACAGTAAGTGGCAATTGATCGACTCTGCTAAACAATGCAGAATCGGGCTTGCCAATATCAACACAGTTGCCGTAACGTAGTCGTGTTATGACCATAACACCATCAGAAGCAGAGGCACCATGGCTGCTGTTGGTATTTACCCTGCCGGCCAGCAAAGCCAGCAAACGGGTCCAGATATGGAGAAAATTGCAGAAGTTCGGTTCGGTTCCGTTTCGCAACGCCGGGTACATCTTGCCTAACCACCCGCTCCATAAGGAGCGATTTGAATGGTTGGCGACTGCTATCCGTGGATATGGAGGCGATGCCTCCGTTCTCCAGATTCGATCCATCGATGAGGCCTCCCCGTCCTTGCAGCAAGAGGTATTTCGGGTAGCCCGCAGCGTGGACTATTCCGCCCTGATGGATGAAATCGAAAAGCTCAAGCCCTCCGCAAGGGGAACCTCAGGCCAGATACCTCGCCTCAAACGGCGTTACGAGGAAATCGTGACAATCGATTTCTTCGGGAGCCGCATGCGTTCCAAGGCAGAAGAAGCACTGACCCGAGCGGAGCGGCCGCAACTTCCCGCAGAGAAGGCCGGCAGGGGGAGTGCTATGAAAATGGACTATCAGCACCGCACCTGGATGACTCGCCCACGCCCCGGGATCGACCGCGTGTCTTCTGCATGGCTCATCTCCCACTTCATCGATCCTTCCGCCGAGTTCATCTTCGGCAGTGACCCCGCAACATACGCCGCCGCCGTTCCCTTCGATATGTACCAGGGCGGCGGCTTCGGACACGAGGGTACCCGATGCACCTTTGAAACGCTTTGTGTGGCATTCGATGTGGCCGACAAGAGAGTTCAGCAAATTGCAGAAGCGATCCACGACGCAGATCTCGAAGACGGCAAGTTCGGCCGCCCCGAGGGGCACACGATGAACCAGATTCTGAGAGGGTGGGCGGCACAAGGCCTTCCCGACCATGAGCTACTCCGGCGAGGGATGGACCTCACCGAAGGGCTTTACCACTCCATTCCATGACACCGAGGAATCTTTTATGAAGTTTCAAGCTCTCTGCACAATCGCTTTGCTCACCGTATCCGCGCCGCTTTTGGCCCAGCAAACTCCAGATCAAAATGACTGGAAGCCGGTCGATGCGGCCTTGGGACGGTCCGGGCAGATGCAGCCGGGCGACGTGTACAAGTTCGCCATGCCCCGGAAGGACCTGAAGGTCATGAAAGACGGAGTAATCATCGCTCCCGGCCTCGCTCTCGGATCGTGGGCGGCGTTTAAGAAGATGGGCAGCGAAACGATGCTGATGGGAGATCTGGTTTTGACCGAGGACGAGATCGAGCCCGTGATGTTGAAACTCCAGCAGGACGGAATCGAACAGACCGCACTTCACAATCACCTGTTGGGTGAGACCCCCACGCATCATGTACATGCATGTCGCTGGCCACGGGGACGCAGTCAAATTGGCTACTTCTCTTGCGTCGGCGCTGGCTTTGACCAAAACCCCAGGCGGCTCCTCACCTCGCACATCAAACCTTGCGGAAGCCCCGGCACCAACGACCGGAGCGCCAGCTGCTACATCCAAGCCGATCGATCTCGACACGAAGGGTGTCGAGCAAGCCCTGGGCTTCGCAAGCAAGGTCAAAGGCGGCATCCTTCAGTTCGGTATTCCCCGTAAAGAGAAGATCACCGATGGCGGCATGGAAATCCCACCCTCGATGGGCACAGCGACCGCCATCAACTTCCAGCCGACAGGCGGAGGCAAAGCGGCGATCTCCGGGGACTTCGTTCTGCTCGGTAATGAGGTAAACCCGGTCATCCGGGCTCTTCGAACTCATGGAATTGAGGTCGAGGCCGTCCACAATCACATGCTCATGGAGCAGCCGCACCTCTTCTTCATGCACTTCTGGGCCAATGACAATGCTACGAAGCTGGCTCAAGGGCTGCACGCCGCTCTTGACGAGACCAACTCAATAAAATCTGGGACGAAATGACCAGGCAAGAAGGAAGTCAATACATGAAGATCGATCTCCAGAGTTCTAATACCCTTTGCCGCTTGGCCGCAGTTCTCTGCTTCGCAGCGTCGGTGACGTTTGCGCAGTCTCCGGGGCCGGTCGATAAGGTGCTGACGAAGGTGGCGGATGTCCCGATGCCCGGCCCAGCCGTTCGCTTCGATTATCAAACCTTCGATCCATCGAGCGGCCGTCTTTACATCGCACACATGAACGCTGACCAGCTCGTGGTGTACTCCACCGTGGAGCAGCGGGTTGTTGCCAATCTCGACGGCTTCAAGCGTGTGCACGGCGTTGCGGTCGCGCCTGAGATTCACCGGGTCTATGCCTCTTCGACAGGCACACACCAAGTCACGGCCCTCGACACTCAAACACTGAAGATCGTGGGCACTGCCGGACCTGTCATCTACCCCGACGGCCTCGCCTATGCTCCGAAGCAAAACGAAGTTTTCGTCTCCGATGAACACGGCGGAGTCGATGCCGTCATTGATGCCGCGAACAATAAACTCATCACCAACATCTCTCTCGGTGGCGGCGCAGGAATCACCGTGTACGACGCATTCTCCGGTCACATCCTGGTAGCGGTACACGGTGTAAATCTGCTTGCGGTGATCGATCCGGCAACAAACCAGATCATCAGCCGTGTACCGCTTTCTGGGATCAAGAACCCGCACGGCATCGCGCTCGATACGCGCGCTCACGTGGCCTTCGTCGCTGGCGAAGAGAATCACTCGCTCGCCATGGTCGACCTCAACACCATGAAAGTCCTGTCCACCTACCAAGTAGGCGAAGATCCCGACGTACTCGCGTACGATCCAGGTCTAAAGCGCTTATACGTCTCAGCCGAGTCCGGCACCGTCACGGTGCTTCAGAGCAACGACGCAAGTCTGGCTCTGCTGGGCTCCTTTCAGATGCCTCATGCGCATACGGTATCCGTGGATCCAAAGACCCATCTCGTTTATTTCCCACTGGAGAACGTGGATGGTCACCCTCTGCTAAGAATTATGCGACCGGCTGATCAGAGATAGCCAGAGATGAACAACCAACGAGCCTCACCCACCCAGACGCGCCGCTCAGTCCTTGCACACGCATCATTCGCGAGAACGGCAGCAGCCTCTCTGCTGATGATTTCGGGCGCGCTCTCCGCTCAGAGCTCCGAAGCAGCCGGCAGCCGGCCATTGACGCTCGAACAAGTCATTGACCTAGCAAAGACGAACTATCCTGCCATCCAGGCGGCGCAGGCTCAACAAAGAGCCGCTCGGGGTACGATCGGCATCGCCCGCACCGCGTACCTTCCTCGAACCGACCTGCTCTGGCAGACGAACCGAGCCACAGCAAACAGTATCTATGGTCTACTTCTGCCGCAAGGAGTGATCTCGCCCATAACCGGTCCCGTGATTGGAACAGACGTGTCGCGGAGTGCATGGAGCAGTGCGGGAGGCGCGTCGCTGAGCTGGCAACCCTTCGACTTCGGCGTCCGGGCCGCGAGGGTGACCAGCGCAGAGCAAGGAAATGAAGCAGCGAAACAAGCAGCTGCTCTGACCACGCTTGAGGCCAGCGTTGGTGCAGCAAGTGCATTTTTTGATCTGGCGGCGGCGCACCAGCTCGTTACGGTGGCGGAAGCCAACGTGAGGCGGCTCAAAACCTTCGATAAAACGATCCACGTTCTTGTAGACAACTCCCTGCGGCCCGGTGCGGACGCGTCACAGGCTGACGCGCAGCTTGCGCTTGCTCAGAATCAACTAGTCCAAGCACAGACGCAACAAGATGTGCGCAGGTCTGCCCTATCGAAGTATCTACGGCCGGCTGAGGAGCATCCCGAGATCGATGCCTCCCAAGTGCTTGCCGCGCTTCCTACTTCCGATCCGGAGACTACGAAGACAACCGCTAACCCGGCCGCGCTACAAGAGAACTTTTTGATCCAGCAGCAGGACGCACAAAAGCGCGTCCTTGATCGCAGCTATGTTCCTGTGTTCAACACCCTTGGGGCGATCTTGGGGCGAGGGGCGGGTACAGACCTGAATGGTCAGTTCCCAGGTGGCACTGCTGGGCTAGCTCCAGATACGTTCAACTGGGCAGCCGGCGTTCAGATTACGTTTGCAGTCTTTGACTATTTCGGTCTTCGTGAACAGAAGAAGGTTCAGCAGGCGAACGTCCAGGCGGAACACGCCCGCTACAACCAAGCCGTCGACGAGATCTCCGTCGGTGTTGAACAAGCCAGGGCCACACTTGCCGGTGCTCGCAAGATCGCAGCGAATACTCCTATTGAGTTGGCGGCTGCACGAGCCAGCGAACAGCAGGAGCAGGCCCGTTATCGTTCCTCACTCGCGACAGTCGTCGATGTTGCCACAACTGAGGGAATTCTCGCCCAAGCGGAGGGGGATGACGCGATCGCAAGGCTCAGCGTCTGGCGCGCAGAACTTGGTGTCGCTGCTGCGCAGGGCGACCTCGCACCCTTTCTTCAACTGCTCAAGGGTCAACCATGACCGAAAGAAGCTAAGACCTTATGTGGCTCATTCGCGCTGCGCTTCGGCGCCCCATTGCTGTTCTCGTCTTCGTGGTGGCGCTCGCTCTATCATCCATTCTCGCAATCATGCGGACCCGCGTCGATATCCTGCCTAGTCTGGACTTGCCAGTCATCTACGTGGCCCAGCCGTACGGGGGCATGAGCCCGCAGCAAATGGAAGGATTCCTCGCGTACTACTACGAGTATCACTTCCTCTATATCAACGGGATCGAGAGCGTGGAGGCGAAATCGATCCAGGGAACCGCGCTTCTCCGGCTCACCTTTCACCCCGGCACCGATATGAGTGAAGCACTGTCGCAGACGATCTCTTACGTGAACCGTGCCCGTGCTTTCATGCCTCCGGGCACTGTCTCACCGTTTGTCATCCGGTACGATGCGGGGACACTGCCGGTCGGCTACATGGTTTTTTCGAGTCCGTCACGAACTCTCGGCGAAATTCAGGACCTTGCTCTCAATCGAGTTCGGCCCGTATTCGCAACCCTCCCCGGTGTTTCATCGCCGCCTCCCTTCGGAGGCAATCAACGCACGATTGTCATCAATGTCGATCCGCAGAAGCTTCAGGCGTACGGTCTATCGCCTGAGAAGGTAGTCAACGCTCTCACCTCCGGCAATAGCATTCAGCCTGCGGGAAATGCCGATATCGGCACGACGCATTCGTTGGTGACGACCGATTCCACAGTCACGCAAATCAACGATCTTTTGAGTATTCCGCTTAAGCTCGGCGCCGGAGCCGCTGTCTATGTGCGTGACGTCGGTAACGTGTCGGATTCATCCGACACGCTCGCCGGCTATGCCCTGCTGAACGGCAAACGTACGATCTACATTCCGGTCACGAAACGACCCGACGCATCCACCCTCACCGTCGTCGATGAAGTCCGCCAGAGTCTTGCCCGTTTTCAGTCGCTCGTTCCAGAAGATATCAAGATAACGTACGAGTTTGATCAGTCCCAGTACGTTCGCGATGCTCTTTTGTCTGTTTTGCGCGAAGCCTTGATCGGAGCCGTCCTAACCGGTTTGACGCTGCTCCTCTTCCTGCGCGACTGGCGATCGTCTCTGATTGTCGTCGTCACTATCCCGTTTGCGCTGCTCACGGCAGTCGTCGCTTTGAAGCTGGCAGGGCAGACCATCAACATCATGACGCTGAGAGGTCTTGCACTCTCGGTCGGCGTCCTGGTTGACGAAGGGACAGTCCTGCTCGAAAACATTCACGTTCATCTGGACAGCGGTGAGAATCCGGCGCAAGCGGTTCATCTCGCCAGTCGTGAGGTCGCGACACCACGCCTGCTCGCCATGCTGAGCGTCATGGCCGTCTTTATCCCCTCCTTCTTCATGACCGGTCCGGCGCAATCGCTGTTCCTGCCCTTGTCGCTCGCAGTCGGGTTTGCGATGGGAGCGTCGTACCTGCTTTCCAGTTCTCTTGTTCCCGTTCTGGCGAACTGGATGCTCAAATCAAAACCGAAGGATCAGAACAGTCGTGAGAAGAAACAAGGCAGCTTCGATCGGTTCCGTCAGCGTTTCGAGCGCACCCTGGAGCACGCCATGCGTATTCCAGGCGTTCTCCTTAGCGCGTATGCGGTTGTCGCTCTGCTGGTGCTCCTCTTCGTCACCCCACGCATAGCAGAGGAGCTCTTCCCCTCGGCCGCTTCCACACAGTTCCGTCTTCGGATCGACGCTCCAGACGGCACCCGGGTTCCGGTCACTGAGGATCTCGTAAGGCGCGTGCTGACTACGATTCAGAGTGTCGCAGGGGAGAAGAACCTGGACCTGAGTCTTGGATACGTCGGCACACAAGCCTCTTCCTACCCGATCAACTCAGTCTTTCTTTGGACGAGTGGACCTCAGCAGGCGATCATCAACGTCGGCCTGAAGCAAGGGACATCGCTCAAGCTTGCCAGCTTTGAAGAGCAGCTCCGCCAGAAGCTGGCGCAGGACTATCCGGGGGCACACTTTTCTTTCGATCCCGGCGATCTCATCAGCCAGATTCTCAGCTTCGGCTCCTCGTCGCTCGCCGAGGTAACGATTACAGGCCCACAGTACGCCGATGTTGCGAACTATGCCGAGCGTGTGCGGCAAAAGCTCGCGACTGTCGCCATTCTTCGCGATCTGGAGTACGAGGAGCCGCAGCACTACCCAACTGTGGACGTACGGGTGAACCGCGCGATGGCTGGTCAACTTGGCACCACCGCAAACGACATCGGCCAAGCCGTGGTATCTGGCACCGCCTCCAGTCGCTTCATCGCTCCGAACTACTGGCGCGACCCAAAGTCGGGCGTCAGCTATCAGGTCCAGGTGCAGGTGCCCCAGGCCAAGATGACCTCGCTTGCCGATATCGGCAACATTCCCGTGGATAGTACCACCGGAGCTCAACCGCTCGGCAATCAAGTGGCGGAACTGCGGTCAACGACCGTACCGGGCGAACTTGATAGGCAGAACGGACAGTGGATGCTCGCGCTCTCTGCGAATCTTGGCAGCCGCGATCTACGGCTTGCAAACAAGGCTATCGAAAAGGCACTTGCCACTACCGGAACACCGCCGCGCGGGGTGAAGACTGAAATACGCGGACAAGTCAGTGCGTTGCAGCAGATCTTCGGAGAGCTTGCCATCGGACTGGCGGCAGCGATCGGCGTCATCCTGCTCTTGCTCACAACTAACTTCCAATCGCTTCGCCTTACGTTGGTCGTGCTCTCTACAGCTCCAGCAGTGTTGGCCGGCTCGGTTTTGATGTTGCTTCTCACCGGAACCACGCTCAATCTAGAGAGCTTCATGGGAACTATCATGGCCATCGGTGTAGCCGTTGCGAACGCCATCCTGCTCGTCAGCTTCGCGGAGCAGAACCGTGTCAAGGGTGCAGACTCCCACCAGGCGGCCCGCGCGGCAGCGGCCGAGCGTCTACGGCCGGTCCTCATGACCAGCCTCGCCATGATCGCTGGGATGATACCGATGGCACTGGCATTCGGTCGCGGCAGCGAAGAAACCGCTCCCTTGGGCCGGGCCGTCATCGGTGGCTTGCTGGTTGCAACGCTTGCAACGCTCTTCTTACTTCCCATGGTCTTCGGTATCGCCCAGCGCAACGCCTCCACCGGCTCGCGTTCTCTCGATCCGGAAGACCCGGAGAGCAAATGGTTTGAGCAACATCCGGAGGCCGCCCAATGAGACGAGTTTTCTCTACTTTCACTGTCTTCCTACTCGCGGTCCTTGGCTGCAACACCTCTTCCCCTGGTGGCCCTCAAGAGACGAAAGCAACGCCGCCGCCGGCCAATGCTCCTACGGCAGTAAGCGTGGTTCCCGTAGTGTCGCGTAAACTACACACCACGATCAGCCTGCCGGCGCAACTAATCCCCTATGAGTCGGTTGACATCTCCCCCAAAGTCACTGGGTTTGTGCAAACCGTCACGGTGGATCGAGGGTCGCGCGTACGGCGCGGGCAAGTTCTGGTTCGGCTGACTGCGCCGGAACTCAGCAGCCAGCGCGCACAGGCTGAGGCCACCGTTCGTGCAGCTCAGTCCCAGCTCGCCACGGCTCAGGCAAAACTGGCGTCTGACAACGGCACTTATCTTCATATGGTCGCGGCCTCGAAGACTCCAGGCGTGCTTGCCGAGAACGACGTCACCGTTGCGAGCCAAACGGTGACTGGCGACAAAGGTGTGGTCGCCGCGGCGGAGCAAAACATCACCGCCGCCAAGGATGTTGTGCGCAGCGTTGGCCAAACAGAATCCTATCTGACGATCACAGCCCCGTTTGATGGCGTCGTGACGGCTCGCAACCTTCATCCCGGAGCTCTCATCGGCCCTGCATCCGGGCCGGGGGGTGCGCAGCCAATACTTCAGATCGTGGACGACAAACGCCTGCGTTTGGTGGTGCCTGTACCGGAAGCGCAAGTCGGTGAAATGAAGGTAGGCCAGCAAGCGTCCTTTACGGTACCTGCATATCCGGCGCAAACCTTCAAAGCTCCTATCAAACGCATCTCCCATCAGATCGACGAGAAGACGAGATCGATGCCGGTCGAGCTGGACGTCCTGAATCTGGACGGCAAGCTGTCATCCGGAAGCTTCACCACCGTGTTATGGCCGCTCGACCGCAGCGCCCCAACGCTGTTCGTTCCCGCTTCAGCCGTGACCAGCGATCAGCAGCACACCTTCGTCATCCGCGTTCAGAGCAACAAAGCGGAATGGGTTACTGTCCAGACCGGGCAGACGGTTGCAGGAGACATCGAGGTATTCGGAGAGCTGAGGGCCGGAGATCAAGTGATCAAGAGTGCGACGGATGCGACTCACTCTGGCGACAACGTACAACTGCAAGCTAACCGCACGGACGCCCGATGACCTGCCATCACCTGACTGCCTCAATTGTGCATCGATCCTGCCGGATACCACGGAAGCAGCCGGGTTTTCGCATAGCGGTTAGCGAGCACAACTAAGCATTCATCGCCTAAGGAAGGAACTATGACGTGGCTTGCTTCTCTCTTTGCATTTGTCTCTGGCGCACTGCTTACCTGTCAGGCGGGGGCCAATACAGAGCTGAAGAAATCGCTGGGCCAGCCAATGCCTGCCGTCATCGTGAACTACACCCTTGGATTGCTCGGCGTGCTGACGTATTCGATGATCACCAACGTCGCAGTTCCATCCTCTGAAGCTGCTTCAACGGCCCCATGGTGGGGCTGGATCGGCGGTCTTCTCGGGGTGGCGTACGGCATCACAGCCGTGATGCTCGGCAGCAAACTAGGAGCAGGTCCGCTTATGGCATTGGTTGTCACCGGACAGTTGATTTGCTCAGTCCTGCTCGACAACTTCGGTTGGATCGGGTTCGAAGTGCACCATGCCGGTTTTGGTCGCATCTTCGGATGCGTGCCTATGGTGGCTCGCCTTGCTCTAATTGCTAAGTTTTAGATTCTGAACACCGAACTCAAGGGGAGCGGTTCCCCCAATTTACGCCGGCACAGGTTCAGCCAAGGAGTCTAGATGATGCACCGCTTCGTTGTTGCTATTTTCGGATTAGTGGTCTGCGCTTCCGGGCAATCGCTCAGGAAAATCGCTGTGATTGACCTTCCGGGACCGAAAGGCCAACGCTTCGACTATCTCACCATCGATGATGAGGACCAATATCTCCTCTCCGCTCACCTCGGGCGTGGCGTTCTACACGTCATCGACATGAGAACAAACAGACTAGTGAAGTCGATCCAGGTCTTCAAGGCATCACCGGGCTTGAGTATGTTCCCGGACTGCACAAGGTTTACACGTCGGATTGGCGGGAGGAGAAAATCGGCGTAGTTGACCTTCGCACCATGTCGGTGGTGAAACGCCTGCCTACAGAGTCAAAGCCGAATGGGATGGCCTATGCTACACCGTTCCGCAAAGTTTACGTCGTCAACACACTCGGTAGGGCGGTCAGTATTATCGACGTAGACAAGGACGAGATCGTAAAGGTTCTGAGATTCAACAGCGAAACCGGCACACCGGGGTACGACGCAGTCGCAAAGAAGATCTACGTACACCCTGAGATCAACCAACGAGGTGGCCGAAATCGACCCTTCGACCGATCGCATGATCGATCGATATCCGGTTGAAGGCTGCGTGTTCGACCACGGAATGGCCGTGGACTCGGAGCACCATCGAGCCTTTCTACTCTGCGGGGGAAGCCACCATCTCACAGTATTTGCTCTAGACCGGCACAAAGCAATTGCGCACTTCTCGATTCCCGCCGGAGCCGACGTGATCAAGTGTGACGATAAGAATGGCGGGCGTACGCGGCCTGTTCGAGCGGCGCCATCTCTATCGTGCAGGAAGACGACCCCGACACTTCCGGAAGATCGAGGACTTTCCAGTCCAGAGGCTGGTGCACAGCCTTGCGGTAGAGCCCTCAACACATCGCGTGTATGCGCCCGAGCAGGAAGAGGATCGACAACCAGTAGCCCGCATCATCGTCTACGAACTCAGAAGCAAACAAACAGGAGAGACAAAGTGAACCAAGCGGCGCGCGGCGCTTTTCTACTGGCGGTCATCAGCGTTTGTCACAGTGTGATGGGCCAGTCCGGGTCAACCGAACTGCTCAGGCTGGAGACCACAATCTCGCTCCCCGATATTCACGGCCGAATCGAGCATATGTCTATCGACCTCAAGGGTCAGCGGCTTTTTGTGGCGGCATTGGGGAACAATTTGCTCGAGGTAATTGATTTGAAAGAAAACAAGCGGGTTCAGACGGTTCGCGGACTGGCTGAGCCTCAAGGCACCGCTTATCTTCCTGCATCGAATCGCGTCTTCGTGGCCAATCGCAAGGATGGCTCTGTCCGAGCATTCGACGCTTCTGCCTGCAAAATGCTTCAGTCACTCTCGTATGGAGATGTCCAGATAACCTCCGCGTCGATCCCAGCAGTGGCCATGTCTGGGTTGGCTATGGGGACGGAGCTTTGGGTGAATTCGATCAAAGGGGAACGAAGCTCGCGGACATCAAGCTGGGTGCACATCCCGAATCGTTCCAGCTTGAGAGGAACGGAACGAGAATCTTCGTCAACCTACCCCGATCTCGGAAGATCGCGGTTGTGGATCGTGAAACACAGTCCGTTCTGGATTCGTGGGGCACCGGAGGCCTCTTACTAAACTATCCCATGGCCTTGGACGAACGGAACCGTCGGTTATTTGTGGTTACGCGGCTTCCTGCACGACTGGTTGTAGTGGATACTCAGCACGGAACGCACATCGCTACGCTACCAACCATCGGTGATTGCGATGACGTTTTCTATGACGAGCCTCGCCATCGCATCTATGCAATCGGAGGGGAGGACCGAATTGCGGTGTACCAGCAGAGGGATGCTGACCACTATGAAGAGCTCGGTCGCATCAATACCGTCAGCGGTGCGAGGACAGGCTTCTTTTCGGCGGAGCTCGACAGACTCTACGTGGCAGTGAGGGAGCGCGGCTCGCATCTTGCAGAGATTCGCATTTTTATGCCGAGCGCGCAAACGGCGCGAGGGCAGGCGCTAGCACCTTGACATCAGGGCATAAGGTATTCTGAAGCATACCACTTAGGCCCGATAAGATAGTGTCCTAATTCAAACTAGGACACTACCCGATAGGGTGTCCGTATAATCGTGAGTGTTCCGTATAGCCGCAGTGTAAGCGCAAAGCGGAAATGTTTTACATGCTGACCGGCAAGATCCTTATCAATATCAGGGAAGCCGTCTGACTAAGGGACAGATCGGCGCGCTGTAATAAAGTGAGCTGGCAGTCGCGGCAGACGATGACAAAATCGCGGCACCAAAGAGGAGCAAACAATATCACAATCCAGGCGGCCCGAAAGCCCTGCGGCGGCTACGTACCTCCCGAAGGATGAGGCTGGAATGCACTTCCGGCTGGCCGGACGGCTCTGCTGGTCATGGATCTCGTCAACGACTTCCTTTCGGAGGGCGGAGCAGGATGGGAGCTGACCAACAATGCCGTGAAGCTGAACGATGTCGTCGCCCACCTTAAGCAAGTTATCAAAGGCTTGATCGTACGGCATCCCTGTCCTGTTTGGCCCGATGGCCTACACGGAGGAAGACTACGCGACCGAGCTGCTGCAGCGGAAAAGCGGAGTAAACCGCCTGATGTTCCAGAGAAAGATGTTTTTGGGGGGCAGACTTCCATCCCGATTTGCGGCCACGCGAGGAGGAGACGGTTCTCCTGTTGCACAAAAGTCGCGATGTCTTCCGGACGGACCTGCCTGAACACCTCCAGCGGAGCTTCTGCTGGAGCAGGACGGGGTAAGGGTCTCGCGAGAGACTCTGCGCGAGTGGATGGTGGAAGACGGGGTATGGTTAATCGTTTACTGTCGCTCCCTGTAGTAAAACCAAGACCTCGATGGCATCAGCGCGCACGCGGTAAGCTATTGCGGTTGTCTGGCCTTTTATCGGGTACTCTCGGGCTGCTGTGTCGCGTACGGCTCCGCTGGTCTCCATCAATGAGGTCAGTTGCTCCACTTGCTCAGGAATGTGCTTTAGAGCAAATTCTGCAGCGGCCTTCTCCAGAGCAGCCATTCATCGTGGACACTCCGGAGGCTCTCAATTGAGGAGGATGTCCTTTAGAGATTGGTGCGAAAACGACGCGACCTGAGTCAGCGTCCCCGGTACCCAGTTCGATGAGCGCTCGGTGATGCTCGCATGGAGCCAGGTATATGTCTAGAGCTTCCCTTAGAAGGTTGTCACGACTCCGCTGCTTTGACTCGCTACAGCGTCAAGAGCCTTCAGTTTTCGCTTGTTCCCGTAAATGTAACGGTCACAGATTCCAATGACATGAATAGGTAACTTCCTGCGCTATTCAGCACTTGACCTTCTCGTTGCCTGATGGGAAAGCTATGCACCATCAAACTCCGGGACCAAACATCTGCGACGTACTTGAAGCGAATGAGCTAACTCAGTGGCAGGTAACCCTCTACTTGGATCACGTCTGCCTGGCGGTACAGCATGCCACTCAACCGGAACTCCTTGCCCAGCAGACTAGAGTCATGGATGAGACGCTCCGACCGGTCGTCTTCGACGATGTTCCATATGTGTCCGTCGCTGGTCAACAGGGCTCCATGGTGCCCGTGGCGCTCGCACGCCGGGCTCATACCGGCTGCCTGCGCCAGAGTGCAATCACGGCAGATCAGCTTGCCGGTAAGCTGCGTCATATGCGGCCCATCGACGTGGAAGGCGATCCGCTCGAGTATGTTGGCGGTGATGATCCTGTCTCGTGTGGGGACAAAGAGGAGAAGGATGACGAGTGCAGGCACCGTGCCCAGAACGAACCGCGGCCACCACAACGCAACGTGTCCCGATGGTTCACGCTCCGCAGCCTGCGGCGTGACGGCCCGATCCAGAACTCCTGACAATCGTTGATGGAAATTCGCAGGCAGCGAAACCTGCACCACGTCGAACCGAACTGCGAACCGCAATCCTCCGAGAGCGGAGGAAGCTTTCTCACAAGCCGGACAAGCCGCAAGGTGCAGACTCGTGGCGGCAGCGGCGGATGCGGATAGCTCACCGTTTACGTAAAGATCCAGAACTTCGCGGACTTGCTTGCAATCCATCACGAGATCCTCCTGTTGGAAGCAGGCGCAGCTTGCCCCGTCCCAGCCACGCCTGCCATACCGGCAGTGTCAGCCTCCGGCATGTCGAACACCGGACGCAGAAGGCGAGCCAGCATCCGGCGGCGGTTGATGCGCGACATAACGGTCCCGATAGGGCAGTTCACGATCGCCGCAATCTGCTTGTAGCTGTACTCTTCCACATCCGCTAGCAGGACCGCCCAGCGATACTCGTTCGGAAGCAGGCGAAGAGCCTCTTGCATGCCGCTCGACAGTTCTTCTGCAAGTAACCTGCCTTCCCAGTCGTAATAGGGCTCCAGGGCAACCTCCTCCAGATTAGCTACAGGAAGTTCGAGCGAGGGGCGACTACATCGGTCCGTTGCAAACATTGCGCAGGACGCGAAACAACCAAGCGCGTCCGTTGGTTTCGGGGTCGAAGGTGTTGAAGTATTTCCACGCACGAAGCATCGCTTCCTGTGTCACGTCTTCCGCGGCCTCCGGACCGACCAGGTAGGTGGCCGAACGAAAGATCGTCTCGGCATGCGGCATCAGGAGCCGATTAAACTCAGAGCGCTCAAAACATCCCTGTTGTTTCTTCTGCACGTTGACCTGTCTACGTACGGCCCTAAATATAAGAACCGGATTCCGGCCTTAATTTATTTCCACCTTGAAAATATTGCCGTCGCGGGAATAAAGTTGCCGGCTCCGCCAGTTTCAGCAACGAAGGGAATCTCTCAATCACGATGGTACGATTCGCTCTGCGCAACCCCTATCTGATAGGGGTCTCCGTTCTGGCCCTCATGCTGCTCGGAGGAGTAACGATTCCACGCGTTCCACTGGATATACTTCCTCTCTTCAAGACCCCAGCCGTCAGATTCTAACGTTGTTTCCAGGTATGCCGACAGGCACGATGGAACGCGATATCACCAATCGCATTGAGCGCTAGACCTCCCAGGCCAACGGCGTTTCGCGCCAGGAATCGAAAACTCTGACCGGAGTCAGCGTGGTACGCGATTACTTCAACAGTGATGTGGAGCCAAGTGCAGCGCTTTCGCAGGTTTCCTCGCTTTCGCAGGTTTCCTCACTTGCGATGAGCGATCTTTACTATCTTCCGCCCGGCACCATTCCGCCCATGGTGATGCCCTACGACCCGGCAAGCAGTACGCCCCTGGTTCTGCTCACGCTCTCGAGCCCGACCTTAGATGAAACGCAACTCTATGACGTCGCTTACTTCAACGTTCGCAATATGCTGAGCGGAATTCCCGGCGTTGTCGCTCCGGCGGTCTTCGGTGGGCGCATCCGGCGCATCCTGGTCTATGTCGATCCGGTAAAACTTGCGGCGCTTGGTATGTCGCCACTCGATGTAGCAAACGGCCTGCGCAAATGGAATGTTTTCATCCCCACAGGCGATGCAACAATTGGCGCCACGGATTATATGGTGGTTGCCAACGGCAACGTCCCAAAGGTCGAGGAGATGAACCAATTTCCACTCAAGATTGTCAACGGAGCTCCCGTCTTCGTACGTGACATTGGATACGCGCAGGACAGCTTCCAGATCCAGAGCAACGTCGTTCACGTAAATGGCAAGCGCCAGGTTTACATTCCGATCTATCGGAAGCCGGGCTCGAACACGGTGCAAGTGGTCGAAAACATTCGCGATGCATTCCCGGCGCTTAAGGCGCGCATTCCGTCAGACGTGCAGCTCAACCTAATCGCCGATCAGTCCTTTTATGTCCGGCGAGCACTTTCGTCGCTCGAGCGCGAGCTGATCCTGGGCGCCTGTCTCGCCGGGTTAATGGTCCTTCTCTTTCTCGGTAGCGTGCGCTCCTCCACAGTTATCTTCCTCACGATCCCACTCTCTATTATTTTCGCGATCATCGGCCTTTTCGTGACAGGCAACTCTACCAACAGTATGACGTTGGGCGGCCTCGCCCTCGCTGTCGGCCGTCTCGTGGATAATGCAATCGTAGTACTGGAAAACATCACACGACATCTGAGTATGGGAAAGCCGCCCTCAATCGCCGCGCGTGACGGAGCCGAGGAGGTGGCTCTACCAGTCGTTGTCTCCACGCTGACGACCATGATTGTCTTCCTCCCGGTGTTCTTCCTCAAAGGAGTGGGGCATTTCCTGTTCACCCCGCTTGCGGTAACGGTGGTCCTCGCCATGGCCGCCTCATACGTCCTCGCTATGACGCTCGTCCCGGTGTTTGCGGCGCGTTTTCTTCCCATGAGGAGCGCGGGCCCTCCGCGGGGTTAAGCGGATGGCGTTCTTGGCTTCCTCGCGCGGCAACGATGACTGAGCGCGTGCACCGTCCATATGGCAGTCTTCTGGAGCGCGCGATCGCTGCCCCTTGGTTGGTGTTGGGCGGGGTTGCGCTGCTCTTCGCCTCATCGATCCTGCTGTATCTCCTGTTGGGTCGCGAGCTCTTTCCGGTCGTTGATGCGGGGCAGATCATCGTTCGCATGCGCGCACCTTCTGGAACCCGTATCGAGAACAGCGAGAAGCTAGCGTTCGCCGCTGAGGCCGCGATCAGTCGCGTCATTCCGGCCGCCGACATCAACACGACCGTAGCCAACACCGGCGTGCTCTACGACTGGCCCGCAGCCTATACCCCGAACGCTGGTCCCATGGACACATTCTTTGCCGTGCAGCTATCCAGCACGTACCAAACCACCTCGCAGGGATATGCACGACGGCTCCGGACTGCTCTTGCCGGGCAGTTCCCCGGAGTTGGCTTCTCCTTCGATACGGGCGGCCTGTTCAGCGCGGCACTCAACTCCGGCCTGCCCTCGCCGATCGATGTTCAGGTCACCGGAAGCGATGCCGTGAGAGCGCAGGGGATTGCGCTCTAGGTCAAACAAGCCATCGAAGAGACCCGTGGCACGGTGGATGCGCGGATGAGCAGAAGAGCGACTATCCGCAACTCAATGCCCAGATCGATCGCGTCAAAGCGGCGTATCTGGTCTGAACACGGACGATGTTGTCAAAGATCTCCTCACAACGTTGAATTCGAGCGTCTCCTTCCAGCCAGCTTTCTGGCTCGACGAACGCAATGGCAACCACTACTTCCTGGGCGCGCAGTATCCTGAGAGCGAGATACAGACGACTGACACGCTAGCGAAGATTCCACTCACCGGCTCGGACCATATGAACAAGGTCGTCGGGGCCATGGATCGCACCAACACGGCGTCTCCAGTTCCGCCAATGCTGCGGCAGGTGGCCAACATCACCCGGTCTGAGGCGCCAGTCGAGGCGTCGCATCTTAGCCTCGCGCACGTCACAGACATCTACTCCGACATTGACGGCCGCGACACCGCAAGCGTCGTTCGCGATCTCCAGAAGCGCTTGGATGGCCTGTCTCTTCCATCCGGATACAAGGTTGCTCTTCGTGGTCAGATGGAGACGATGAACAGCTCTTTCAGCGGCATGGGACTGGGCCTTGGTATGGCCATTGTGCTCGTTTACCTGCTTCTGGTCGCACAGTTTCGGTCTTTTCTCGATCCCGGCCATCATCCTCGTCGCCGTACCTCTAGGCATCATCGGTGTCATCGCGATCCTTCTGCTCACCGGTACAACTCTCAATATCCAGTCGTACCTTGGCACCATCTTTATGGTCGGTATCGCGGTCTCGAACTCCGTGTTGCTGGTCGACTTCGCTAACCGTCGACGGGCTGATGGCGTGGCCGCTCTCGGCGCCTCCACTCCCGTCTATGACGGTGGTATGCGGAAGGCCCGCATCCGTGAAGCGCAGGCAGAATTGACCGCTGAGGCGGCCCGCAGAGATCAGCTGCGCGAAAACATAGCCCGCGAGGTCAATGATGTCCTGCTGCAAAGCTCCTCCGCAACCGCCGCTTTGGCTTCCGCCAGGCAGGAGCAGCGTTTAGCCGGGGAGGAACTTGGAGGAGTATCGGCCCAAGCGAAGGTCGGCCTTGTCTCGGCCGCATCGCGGGAGCGCGCGCGTCTGCATCTTCTTGCTGAGTTGAGCTCAAGGACCATGGCAGCGCAACTGGCTGATGAAATGTTGCGGATTAATTTGGCGTTTGCGCTCGGACAAGAGATCCATCCCAGAACGTAACTGAATGGCACCCGCGGATTGGATAGAGAATCGTGAGATTATCTGATCAGCTTCAAAGCCGCAGATCGAGCACGGCTATGGGCAAGGCTCTGAATGCGAAAGGTAGCGGCCGGCTAGAACTCGATTCGCCCTTGAAAGGCGATCATTCGGGGTGCACTGTCCCCGCCTATCCCAACGCCCAGCAGGCCTGTCGGGGGAGAAATCGTGCTTTGGAGAGTGCCCAAGCGAGCTGGGACGAGAATGCCGGGAACGCCTGCCTCTACGTCGCCGGGCAGCGCAAAATTTGCGTGATTGAAGGCATTAAACATCTGGGTATCGAAGCGAAAGGTTATGCCCTCATGAATCTTGAAACTTTTTGTGATGTAGATGTCGGAATCGGCGAAGTGTGGCCCACGCACGGTGTTTCTTCCAGAGTCGCCGAACTGACAATTAGCTACGGAGTCTCCACCGGTGCAACCGCCCGTTGATGGATCCACCACAGAAACAAACGCATCTGGATTGATCCACTGCCGAGTGCCTGCGACAGTGACACCGCTCACCGTCGACTTCCGATAGATCGGCACACCAGGAACGCGTCGCGCAAACTGCGGTCCGCTGGATTGAAAGACTCCATTCCCACTAGCGGTATACGGCTGGCTCAGAATCGTGAAAGGCAGACCGGTATGGAAGAAAGCCGTCTCTGAGAAGGCCCACCCACCCAGCACCTGCC
>JAABVA010001749.1_pt1 | contig 22683 bp, 20 predicted proteins | sample 5560331 | NCBI WGS metagenome assembly JAABVA01 (sample SAMN12812661, study PRJNA571458) | rock metagenome | isolation source: Antarctica rocks | place: Antarctica: Victoria Land, Mt New Zealand sud | collected 2016-01-07
CGAGCGTGTCGCCTTCCGTTCGGCGGTCTCGATCTTGGGCAGTAGTCCGGCTTCGATCCGCGCCAGCGCCGCGGGTGTAACCTCACCGGCTGCAGCGGAGTCGTAGAAGCTCTCCAAGCGCGCCCGGGACGCTCGAACCTCGTCCAGCGCAGCGTTCGCAGTCGAGTCGTCTCCGGCGAGCAGGTCGGCCAGATCGCGACGGTTCAGACGGGCGACGGCGACGGCCGTCACGTACTCGTCGACCAGGTGTTGAGCACGGGCTACGCAGTGGTTTCGGCTGCACGCGTAGGAAGGGCACGACCTGTTCTTAATTCGCCGGCACGGCGCACCACAGACGCCACACAGCGCGATCCCGACGAGCAGGTGCTTGATGATGCTGTCGCGCTGATTGCGGCGGGACGGATCGTTCAGCTTCGCCACGAGCGTCAGGTGGTCAGGCATGGTGATCAGCGGTTCCCAGGTGGCCGGTCCCGTCACGGCGCCCTTGTGGGTGCGCAGTGCTGCGTAGGTCGGGCTGACAACCATGCGCTTGATCTGCGGCGGAGTCCACTCGACCGGCTTGCCGTCGCGGCCGGGCCTAGGGGCGGGGATTCCTCGCGCGTTGAGATCGCGCGCGATCGCGTAGGTCGTCTCCCCCGTCAGAGCTCGGCGGCACATCTCCCGCACGATCGGTGCCGTGGTCTCGTCAGGCACCCTGCCGACCGTCTCCCCCGTACTCAGGTCGATCACCCTGCGGTAGCCGTAGGCGAGTTTCCCGTGCGGGGCCCCGGCTTCGCGGCGGCCCTTCAACGCGCGAACCACGCGCTCTCGGGTCACGTCCGCCTCGCGCTCGGACAGCAGTGCGTCGAGGCCGGTCGAAAGTCGGTCGTCGTAGCGGTCGAAGTCGTAGGTACGTCCGCCGTAGGACCACAGGACCTTCTGCTCTGCACAGAGGTCGCGGAGCTGCACATAGGCCGACAGGTCGCGCTGAGCGCGGGATGCTTCCCAGGTGACGAGTACGCCGACGCCGCCGGCACGGAGCAAATCCGCGAGCTTCCGGTACGCCGGTCTGTCCTTTCTGGACCAGCGCGAAGCGCCCGCGTCATTGTCCACCAGCACGTCTCGGACGGTCCAGCCTTCCCGCTCGCAGACGGCGCGGCAGTCGGCTTCCTGCTCGGTGACCGAGCGCGCCCGAGCCCGGCCGGAGCGGTCGGAACTCACGCGGGTGTAGATCAGAGCTTCCACACCCTTGACAGTAGCGAGCGCACTCTTGCGCGTACATTCGTCCGGACACGGCCGTGAGGTGAGTGAGTCCGGCAGTCCGAAAGTCCTGATCCAGCTCGGGCGATATTCCCGAGGTGTCACCTACCACCAAGCCGGGAAGCAGCGCACCCGGCTCTGCCGACAGCACCCGCCCTGCTGCCTCGTGCAGCCGGCTGCGCAACGATCCCGCGGCACCCTGTGCCCACGACGGCGCGGAGACCTCCGTGGGCGCACCGATGACCCGCACGGAGCACACCGTGAGGTCAGCACGCTGCGGCGGCGCGAGACGACCGGTGAGCGTCACCTCCTGTCCGGGCAGCAACCCGGCCCAGCCCTGCGCGGGGGCGAGCAGCACGACAGCCCCGTGCACGGCCCGGTATCCCCGCGCCGACCGCAACTCCGCCGGTATACGAACCTGTGGCGCTGCACCGGGGATGGACGACGCCAGCGGCTTCGGGTCATCGGCGACCCGCACCCGCAGCGTGGTGCTGGCGCCGTCGTGGGCGGCCGCGTTCATCGGGTGGGTCGCCACGGCATGCACGCGCAGCGCCGTGGCGACGGAGAACGCTGCGGTGACGGCGAGGCAGCCGAAGACTCCGGCGGCGAGGGCTCGCCTGTTCGTCCGGAACACCACGGGGACGGCAGCCACGGCCGACACTCCCGCCGCCACCGACCATTGCCAACCGGCGAGTATCCCCAGCAGGACCGACGCCCAGGCGAGCAGGGCAGCGGGAACGAGCCGAGCATCCAGCCGCTCGGGCGGCTGCTCGGCAGTGCTCACACAGTCACCAGTTCCCGCAGCTGCGCCAGCCTCGCCGGTCCGATACCGCTGACGTCGCCGAGCTGGTCCACGCTGCGGAAGCTGCCGTTCTTGGTGCGCCAGTCCAGAATCGCCTTCGCCATCACCGGACCCACCCCGGGCAGTGCCTCGAGTTCGGCGGCGCCCGCCGCGTTGAGGTTCACCGGGCCGCCCTTCTTGCCGTCCGCGACCGGCGCGACGGTACCGCCGGTACCGCCGCTGACCGGCGCCGCGCCGGGCGGTGCCGACACGCCGACCAAAATCTGCTGTCCATCAGTCAGCAGCTGCGCCAGGTTGAGCGCCAGCACATCGGTGCCGGGCAATACGCCGCCCGCCGCAGCGAGCGCGTCGGCGATGCGAGCTCCCGGCGCCACCGTGACCAGCCCCGGGTGCCGCACCTTGCCGGCGACGCTGACCACCAGCGCCTTCGGTTCCGCCGTTCTGGCCGGTACGGATGCCGACGGCCGGTCACCGCCCACCGGCGCGAGCGCCACCGCAGGCAACGCGGGCACGGGTTGGGCCACGGGGCGGTCACGCCACACCCCCACCGCGGCAATGAGCGCAGCGACGGCGGCTACCGTCGCCAGCGCCACGGCACCGGATCGGCCGGGACTTACCCGCGCGCCGTGCCAGCGCACGGGCAACCAGCGACCCCGCCAACCACGGACGGGCGGAGGAGGCTGTGGGCCAGCATCGACGACCTCTGGCTCGGGTTCGGACGGTGGTAGCTGCTCCGCGCTGAGCTGCGCGAGCCGGTGGCGGCTTCGGTGGGCACGATCGGTGGATTGCACAACGCCTGACGCTAGGTCCGCCGGCGCGCCGTCGACGTCCGCGAAAGCCGCACTGTGGACGGCGACCTACCTTGTGCACAATCCGGTCGCCACAACGCCTGCCAAGGAGCCGCCTGTGCTAGTGGCGCCCACTTTGTCGGGGCCTTCCCTAGCGTCGATGCCAACGCAACCGCGGTGGACAGACGGGAGAGCTTGCATGACCGAAGCAGAGGTATTCGTCCTTGCGGACACCACTCTCAACGAGGTGGTCGGCCAGATCAGGGACGACCAGTGGGATATGGCGTTGCCTGCCAGCTTTGCCACCCGCGCGGTGGACCACACCCTCACCCTGCGGGAGGTGATCAACTACCACGCATACGACGATTCCTGGGTGCCGGACATGCTGGCCGGACGAACGATGGAGGAGGTCGGCAAGGACCACTTTCAGGGCGACCTGCTGGGCGATTCACCGCGCGAGAACTTCGCCGCGATCGTCGAACGTGCCTGTGCAGCAGAGAACTGACCGACGACGAGCAGACGGTGCATTGTTCCTTCGGTGACTTCACGGCACGGGAGTACCTCTGGCAGGTGAACTCCTTCCGGGGGCTGCGGGCCCACGACATCGCCGTGGTCATCGGCGCCGATCCCAACCTGCCACCCGACCTGGCGCAAGGCCTGTGGGACGAGTTGAGCCCGCACGCCGAGGAATGGCGGACGATCGGGGTCTTCGGTCCGGCGGTGAACGTGCCGGCCGATGCCCCCCTGCAGGATCGGCTCCTCGGACTCACCGGGCGCGATCCCTACGCGGGCTGAGGCAGGCTTTGCGGTCGACTACTCAGGACTCAGCTGGGCCGGCGCCACCGGGGCAGACGACGACGCCGACCATGCCGGGGCCCAGATGCGCACCAACCACCGCGCCGACCTGCGAGACGTACACCTCGGTGAGATTCGGGATGCGCCGCTGCAGCTGCTCCACCAGCTGTGCTGCCCGATCGTCGGCACCGAGGTGGTGCACGGCGACAGCGGTGGGCTCATCGCCTGCGGTCTCCACGGCAATGTCGGCCAACCGGTCCAACGCACGCGATGACGTCCGCACCTTCTCCAGCACCTGGATCCGGCCGTCCACCACGTGCAGCAGGGGCTTCATCGACAGTGCGGTGCCAAGCAGGGCCGCCGCGGTACCGATCCGGCCCCCGCGCCGGAGGTGCTCCAAGGTGTCCACGCAGAGGATCGTGCGGCAGCGGCCGGCCACCTCCGTGGCAGCGGTGTAGGCACCGTCCAGGTCAGCACCGGAGGCGGCGGCCCTGGCGGCGGCAAGCACCGGAAATCCGAGGCCCATGGCGGCGGAATGCGAGTCCACTACCCGCACCGCGCTGCTGTGTCCTTCCTGGGCAAGCTGTTCGGCGGCCAGGCGCGCCGCCTCCCAGGTGCCCGAGAGATGACGCGACAGGTGCAGCGCAAGGACGCCCGCACCATCCCGCACCGGTTCCGGCGCGGCCGCCAGGTATGCCTGGTGCAACTCCGCTGGCGTGGCCCTGGAGGTGGTGACGCTCGGGCGGCGGCGTACCCCGTGTCGCGGCTGCGCCAGTACGGCTGCGAGCTGATCGGCGGTGAACTCGACCCCGTCGTCCAGGGCTTCACTGCCCTCCACGGCCAGGTGCAGGGGCACGACCACGATCCCGTGCCGCTCGGCCATCCCGGGGGGAAGGTAAGCGGTGGAGTCGGTCACCACGGCCACGCGCACATCGCAAACCCTAATGGGCCACGTCCGAGCGGTCGGAACGTGCAGCCGGGGAGCAGGCGCGCACGGCGTCGACCACGGCGTCGACCACGGCGTCGGCGACCGCCCGGTGGCCTTCCCAGCCCCAGTGCATCCCATCCGGATTGCCGCGAGCCGACTCGATATGGTCCGTTACCGCCGCGCCCAGGTCCACCATGGGAACGTCATGCTGCGCCGACCACGTCGTCAACGCCCGCACGGCGGCCGGACGTCCACTATGGACAGAGCCGTAGGCCGGGCTGCGGTGCACCGAGGGCAGTATTCCGATCACCGGCAACTCGGGCCGCAGGCCCTGCAGCGCCGCTCGGCACTGCTCGAGGTAGTCCACACTCAGCTTTGGCGGCAGTGCCACTGGCCGGCCCAGCCGCGCGAGCCGGGGCTGCGCGCCCAGGTACACCCGGCGCACCACCCGTCGCAGCGCCGGCGGCCGCAGATAGCGCAGCAACTCCCGCAGCGCGGTGGGCAGCGGCGAGGGCAGGCTGTCCATCCCACCCACCGCGAGGACCACCGCACCGGCCTCCGGCACCGCAGCCCCACGCCCGCGGATCCTGAGTCAGGGCCCACCAGACGTCCCGCGAGGTCCAGCCGATCCGCGCGACCAACTCCAGGCGCCAGCCCAACTCCTGCGCGGCCAACACCGGCCAGATCTGCGGGTGATCGGCGGGATGGGCGCGCTCGGGTCCGTGGTGGGCCAGGGAGTCGGCGAAAACCAGCAGCACGGGACGTTCGGGCCCGCTCATCCGACCCCCGCGTTCCATACGTCCAGCCGCCAGCCGGTATGGCTGCCACCGGCGCTCAGCTCCGCCCAGCGGGTGTTGCCCAGTCCACCGAGAACCGCCCAGCTGGCCACCGGCAGCTGCAGCAGAGCCGCCGTCACCGCGGTAATCAGCCCGCCGTGCGCGACGAGGATCACCGGCCGATCCAGCCAGGACTCGTCATCGAGCTCATGGACCACGGCCACCCCCCGCGCGGCCACCTGCACCCGGGTCTCTCCGCCCGGCGGCGCCCACTGCGGATCACCACGCCACCGGCGCAGCCCACCGGGCCAGCTCTGCTCCACCTCGGAATGCGTGAGGCTCTGCCACTCGCCCAGGTGCGTCTCCCGCAGACGGGGGTCAAAGCGCACCGCCACCCCCAGCCGGTCGGCCAGCAGACCTGCGGTGTCGGCGGCCCGACTGAGGTCGGAGGAGATGACCAACGCCGGTTTGCGCTCGGCGAGCACGGCAGCCACCGCCGCGGCCTGCTCGAGGCCGCGGACGTTCAGCTCGGTGTCGAGCTGGCCCTGCATGCGGTTGGTCGCGTTGTAGCTCGTCTCGCCGTGGCGCAGCAGAATCAGTCGTCGAGTGCTCACTGACCGTTCAGCAGCTCGTTGAGCCGCTGGGTCTCCGTCAGGTCCCCCGCGCCGCGGTCGGTGTCCGGGTCCACCGCGGGGGTGTGCGCAGCCGCGTCGAATTCGATCCGCGGGCAGTCCTTCCACAGCCGTTCCAGGCCGTAGAAGCTGCGCTCCTCGACGTGTTGCACGTGCACCACCACGTCGGTGAAGTCCAGCAGGACCCACCGGCCCTCCCTGGTGCCTTCGCGGCGGACCGGCTTGGTGCCGTGCTGGCGCGCCTTCTCCTCCACCTCGTCCACGATGGCGCCCACCTGACGCTCGTTCTTGGCGGAGGCGAGGACAAAGCAGTCGGTGATGACGAGCTGGTCGGAAACGTCGAGGACGACGACGTCGGAGGCCAGCTTGTCGGCGGCCGCCGCGGCGGCGACAAGGGCGAGCTCGCGGGCGGAGTCGGTAGCGGTCACTGCGGGAGCTCCAGTTGGGTCGGGTTGATCGGGAGGGGGATGGGGTCGGAGGTGCGAGTGGTCCCATCGGCCCGTGGCGAGTCGGTCGGCCGGTACAGATTGCGCTTGGAGATGTACTGCACCACCCCGTCCGGAACGAGGTACCAGACGGGCCGACCCTCGTTCGCCCGCACCCGGCACTCGGTCGAGGAGATCGCCAGCGCCGGCACCTCCACCAAGGTCAGGGCCCCGGGTGGAAGATGCTGCAGGTGCGTCGAAATCAGGTCGTAGCCGGGGCGGGTGACGCCGACGAACTTTGCCAGGGCGAACAGCTCGTCCACCCGATGCCAGGACAAGATGGCTTCCAGGGCGTCGGCACCGGTGATGAAGTACAGCTCGGCATCGGGGTGCTGGGCGTGCAGGTCGTGCAGCGTGTCGACGGTGTAGGTAACCCCGCCACGGTCGACGTCCACCCGACTTACGGAGAACTGCGGGTTGGACGCGGTCGCGATCACCGTCATCAGATAGCGGTCCTCGGCGGGGCTGACGGCTGCGTGCTGCTTCTGCCACGGATGCCCGGTGGGGACGAACACCACCTCGTCCAACCCGAACCGTTGTGTGACCTCACTGGCCGCCACCAGGTGACCATGGTGGATGGGATCGAAGGTTCCACCCATCACACCCAGTTTGCGCGGGGCTGCGCGGCGTCGGGACACAACGCCACATCGTAGTGCGTGCGGCGAGACGTCAGACCGGCAGCAAGCGGGACACCACCCCGGCCAACTGCTCGGCGGTACGGCACTCGTGCATGGGAATCACCGCCGCATAGTGCTCCGCAGCGGAGTCCCCCGTCCCCCACTGGGAGCGCGGTTCCGGATTCAGCCAGTAGGCGTGCTTGGCCACCGAATCCAACCGACGCAGCACCGCCAGGTTCGGGTCGCGGTAGTTCGTGCGCGCGTCACCGAGCACCAGCAGCGAACTGCGCGCCGTGAGGCAGTCCCCGAACCGCTCGGCGAAGGTGCCCAGGGCGTTGCCGTAGTCGGAGTGCCCGTCGAAGGCCACGAGCTCCGCCTCGTGGGTCATCCGGGTCATCGCCCCCGCCAGGTCGCCGCCGGGCTCGAAGAACCGGGTCACCTCGTCGGTCGTGTCGACGAAGGCGAACACGCGCACCCGGGAGAACTGCTCCCGCAGGGCGTTGACCAACAAGAGCGTGAAGTGACTGAACCCCGCGACCGAACCGGAGACGTCACAGAGCACCACCAGCTCCGGGCGGCCGGGACGGGGCTTGCGCTGCTCCAGATTGATCGGCACCCCGCCGGTGGACATGGACCGGCGCAGGGTGCGGCGCAGATCGATGGTGCCTCGTCGACTGCGCCTTCTGCGCGCGGCGAGGCGGCTGGCCAGTCTGCGGGCCAGCGGCGTCACGGTGCGGCGGAGCTCGGCCATCTCGTCGCTGCGCGCGCGGAGGAAGTCGACCTGCTCGGCGATGCGCGGTACCGAGGAGGCCGCCACTTTGTCCTTGCCAACGCGTTCGGCGGTGCGCCGTCGGACCTCTTCCTCCACGGCGCGACGGAACTCCGCGATCCGCTCCCTGGCCGTCCGCTTGGCCACCTCCGTCTGGAAGTCGGTGGCCGCCTCAGCGCCCTCCGCACCACCGAGCAGCCCGTGCAGGATCTTGGCCAGCAAGGTGTCCGGGGACACCTCCCGCATCGCTTGGTAGGACGAGTACGCGGGACCCGACCGAGTCTCGTAGCGGCCGAGTTGCTCGGCAATCTCCCTGGCGAGCAGCCGCATCAGCTCCCGACTCGCCGGCGAACCGTCGGAGAGGAACTCGGCGAGCAGGTCCCGGACGGCGTCGATGTCGACGTTGCCCTCGTCGTCCAGCGGCAGCGCCGTGTCGATCTTGGGATCGGCGCGGTCTCCGATCACCGCGGGAAACCACAGGTCGAACAGGCTGTCGAAGGTGCGTCGATGGGTAGGTCTGCGCAGCAGCGATGCCGCCAGGCCCTCCCGCAGCGCCTCGCGGTCCAGCAGGTCGAGCACCGACATCACCTGCCCCGCGTCCACCGTCTCCGAGGGTCCGACTCCGATACCCCTGGCGCGCAGGGCTTCCACAAACCCGACGAGGTGGCCAGGCAGTCCGTTGGGTGCGGCGGGGCGATCCGCGGCAAGCCACGGCGGGCGGCTGGTCATCGGTGGCATCCCCTCATCAGTTGAGCCGGAGCTCCCCGGCGGCGCGCTGCTGGTCGCTCTCGTGCTTGAGCACCACACCGAGGGTGGCGCGCACCGCCACGTCGTCCAGGGTGTCGATGCCCAGCGCGAGCAGCGTGCGACCCCAGTCGATGGTCTCGGCCACCGAGGGCAGCTTCTTCAGCTGCATCCCCCGCAGCACCCGCATGGTCCGCACCAGCTGCTCGGCCAAGGCCTCAGGGAGCTCGGGGACCCGGCTGGCCAGGATGCGGCGTTCCAGCTCGGCATCCGGGAAGTCCAGGTGCAGGAACAGGCAGCGCCGCTTCAACGCCTCCGACAGCTCCCTGGTCGCGTTGGAGGTGAGCACGACGAAGGGCTTGCGGGTGGCGGTGATGGTGCCGAGTTCGGGAACGGTGACCGCGAAGTCGCTGAGCACCTCCAACAGCAAGCCCTCGATCTCCACGTCGGCCTTGTCGGTCTCGTCGATCAGCAGCACCGTAGGCCCGGTACGCCGGATGGCGGTGAGCAGCGGCCGGCTGAGCAGGAACTCCTCGGAGAACACGTCGTGTTGCAGCGCGTCCCACGCACCGTCCCCCCCGCTCTGGCCGGCCTGGATGCGCAGCAGCTGCTTGGCGTGGTTCCACTCGTACAGCGCACGGGCCTCGTCGACGCCCTCGTAGCACTGCAGCCGGATGAGCTCGGAGTCGGTGGCCTGCGCGACCGCCCGCGCCAGCTCCGTCTTGCCGACACCGGCCGGACCTTCGATGAGCAGCGGCTTACCCAGCCGGTCGGCGAGGAACACTGTGGTGGCGGTGGCCTTGTCGGCGAGGTAGCCGGTCGCGGCCAGGTTGGCCAGTACGTCATCAACGGAGCTGAACAACGGCGGGGTGGTCGGCAGTACGCGGTCCACGCGGTTCCTTTCGCACGGGGAGTCTCTTCTCGGCAGTTCAGCAGATTACGGTTCTCGGATGTGCCCGTCGCCCCAGACGATCCACTTGCTCGAGGTGAGCTCGGGCAGCCCCATCGGCCCCCTGGCGTGCAGCTTCTGGGTGGAGATGCCGATCTCGGCCCCGAAGCCGAATTGCTCTCCGTCGGTGAAGGCGGTGGAGGCATTGACCATCACCGCGGCGGCGTCCACCCGCGCGGTGAACTCCCTGGCCGCGGCGAGGTCGGTGGTGACGATGGCCTCGGTGTGCCCGGTTCCGTAGCGGTCGATGTGGGCCACGGCCGCATCGAGATCGTCGACCACGGCGAGCGCGATGTCCATCGTGAGGTACTCCCTGGCCCAGTCACCGTCCTCGACCGCCACCAAGCCCTCGCCGTCCCCGTGCACGGTCACCCCTGCGTGCTGCAACGCCGACACCAGGCGAGGCACGGCGCCATCCGCGATGGACCGGTCGATGAGGACGGTCTCCGCGGCGTTGCAGACGCTGGGTCGCCGGGTCTTGGAGTTGAGCAGAATCCGTTGGGCCACGTCGAGGTCGGCGCCGCCGTGCACGTAGACGTGGCAGTTGCCGACGCCGGTCTCGATGGTCGGCACGGTGGCTTCGCGCACCACGGCGGCGATGAGACCTGCCCCTCCGCGCGGGATCACCACGTCGACCAGTCCGCGGGCCTGGATCAGGTGGGTGACGCTGGCGCGGTCCTCGCTGGGCAGCAGCTGCACCGCGTCCTGCGGCAGTCCCTGCCCGGCGAGCGCGTCGCGCAGGGCGGCGACCAACGCGGCATTGCTCTTCGCCGCCGAGGACGAGCCCCGCAGCAGGGCAGCGTTGCCCGACTTGAGGCAGAGCCCGGCCGCATCCACGGTCACGTTGGGCCGGGCCTCGTAGACCATGCCCACCACGCCGAGGGGAACCCGTTGCTGGCGCAGCTGCATCCCGTTCGGCAGGGTCGATCCGCGCAGCACCTCACCCACCGGGTCGGGCAGCCGCGCGACCTGACGCAGCCCTGCGGCCACGCCGTCCAGCCGCTCGGGACTCAGGCGCAGACGGTCGAGCAGGCCGTCGTTCATCCCCGCCGCCCGACCGGCTGCGAGGTCCTCGTCGTTGGCCAGCAACACACTCGGCGTCGCCGCGAGTACCGCGTCGGCAGCCGCGTGCAGCGCCGCATCCTTCTCGGTCCTGGTGAGCAGCGCGAGAGTCTTGCTGGCCGCCCGGGCCCGCCGGGCAGCGTCGTGGACGGCCTCACGCAGGGAGTCGATAGCAACGGGCATGACCCTCAGCCTAGGCGCCGTCGTCGGGGCCCCGCCGAACTGTCGGAGCGGGCGGGCACCATGAGCGGATGACCACCACGACGAGCGAACTGCGCATCGAGGCCGCCGAGTTGTTGCGCCGGCTGGCCGGGGACACCGCAGTGCTGCGCGAGGACCAGTGGGTGGCCATCGAAGCCCTTGTGCTGCACCGGCGCCGTGCGCTGGTGGTGCAGCGCACGGGATGGGGCAAGTCCGCGGTGTACTTCATCGCCGCCGCACTGTTGCGCAATGCCGGGGCGGGTCCGACGGTCATCATCTCGCCGCTGCTCGCCCTGATGCGCAACCAGGTCGCCGCCGCGGAACGCGCCGGAGTCCGGGCGGCGACCATCAACTCGGGCAACGTCACCGAGTGGGACGAGGTGCACGCGCAGGTCAGTGCCGGCGAGCTCGACGTGCTGCTGGTCAGCCCGGAGCGGCTGAACAACCCGGACTTTCGCGAACAGGTACTGCCGTCGCTGGCGGCGAACGCCGGACTCGTCGTCGTCGACGAGGCACACTGCGTGTCCGACTGGGGTCACGACTTCCGGCCGGACTACCGCCGCATCCGCACCCTGCTCACCGAATTACCCGAGGGCGTGCCGGTGCTGGCGACGACGGCGACCGCCAACGACCGCGTGGTGCACGACGTGGCCAGCCAACTCGGGGTGGGGGGTGGCGACACCGTCGTGCTGCGGGGTGGGCTGGACCGGCAGTCGCTGCACCTGTCGGTGGTGCAGGTCGGGGGCGGACAGCGCCGCGCGGCGTGGCTGGCTCAGCACCTCCATGAGCTACCCGGCTCCGGCATCATCTACACGCTCACCGTCGCCCAGGCCGAGGAACTCGCCGGGCACCTCAGCGAGCAGGGTCACGCCGTTGCCGCCTACACCGGCCGTACCGACGCCGCCGAGCGGGAATCCTTGGAGTCCGACCTGCTGGCCAACCGGGTCAAGGCCCTGGTCGCCACCTCGGCGCTGGGCATGGGCTTCGACAAGCCGGACCTGGGGTTCGTCGTCCACCTCGGCGCCCCCGCCTCCCCCATCGCCTATTACCAGCAGGTCGGGCGCGCCGGGCGCGCCAGTGCCCGGGCCGAGGTGGTGTTGCTGCCCGGGCCGGAAGACCGCGACATCTGGGCCTACTTCTCTTCGCTGGCGTTTCCCGCCGAACCCGTGGTCCGCGCGGTGCTCACCGCACTGGGTGATGCGGCCAAGCCGCTGTCCACGGCCGCGTTGGAGCCCATGGTGGAGCTGAACCGCAACCGGTTGGAGATGGTGCTCAAGGTTCTGGACGTCGACGGCGCCGTGCAGCGCGTGCGCGGTGGCTGGCGAGCCACCGGGGCCGGGTGGAGCTACGACGCCGCGCGTTATGCCAACCTGGCCGGCGCCAGAGCCCGGGAACAGCAGGCAATGCTCGACTATCAGCAGTCCGCGCAGTGCCGGATGGAGTTCCTGCGCCGCCAGCTCGACGACCCCGAGCTGGGTGGCGCACCGGCTCCGTGCGGGCGGTGTGACATCTGCTGCGGTTCACGGTGGAGCACCGAGGTCGACGGCCGGGCGCAGGACGCCGCCCGCGCCCGGCTGGACCGCCCAGGGGTCGACCTGGCACCCCGCAAGCTGTGGCCCACCGGAATGGCCACGCTGGGCGTGGAGCTGTCCGGCAAGATCGCCGACGGCCCGGAACCCGGCAAGGCCCTGGGTCGGTTGACCGACCTCGGCTGGGGTCAACGGCTCCGGCCGCTGCTGGGTGGTGCTGACACGGCGGTGCCCGAGGAGGTCATCCAGGCCTGCGTGCAGGTGCTGGCCTCCTGGCAGTGGGCCCGCCGCCCCGTGGCCGTGCTCGGTCTCGCGTCGGTGCGCCACCCGCTGCTGGTACGCACGCTCGCCGAGCGCCTTGCCGAGATCGGACGGCTGCAAGACCTGGGGACGATGCCCTACCGCGAAGGACACCGGCCGCCATCGGCGGCGAACTCGGCCCACCGGGTCGCGGGGCTGACGGACGCCTGGGTGGCACCGGACCTCACCCGCCTGAGCGGGCCCTTGCTGGTGGTGGACGACCTACTGGACACCGGCTGGACGATGACCATGGCAGCGCACACGCTGCGCCGTGCCGGCGCACCGGCCGTCCTGCCATTGACGCTGGGCACCGTCGCCTGAGATGGCCCGGTCAGCGCTCTCGGTCAGGCACGCACGCCGGACAACGCCATTCCCGCCACAGCGGCCGCGCGGGCCGGCGCCTCGTCCGGGCTGAAGCTGGTGGGTCCGAGGATCACTGTGATGGAGTAGATGCCGGTGGAACCGATGAGCATCGGTCCGTCCCGCAGCGGCAGGTACATCGCCGTCATCCGGCCGATCTTGATGGGCAGCGGATCGACGCCCGGGGTCCGCAAGGCCTCCACGTTGATCGGCACCCGGGCCGCGGCGGCCTCTTCGTCGCGGTAGGACGTCAGGCTGAGCTCGAGGGCGTACCCCCCGGAGGGCGACGGAATCCCGAAGCTGCAGCTGACCCGGCCGATGAGACCCACCGACGGACTGGGTTGCCCGATGACAGTACGGACGACACCGGACAGCGGCAGCCCGACCGCGTCATCGAGCTGCTTCCCCTCGATCAGGTCATTGCAATTCTTTGGCAGCCCCGCCTTCACGGGCGCCGGCGGCGGCGCTGCCGTTGTCGTGGTCGCCGGAAACGTGGGCACCACCGGCTCAGCCACCGGCGTCACCAAGGAACAACCCGCAGCCATCAGCGCGACTGCCGCAACACCCGCTACCACCCCTGCCCGCATGCGACCGATCGTAGGGTGCCCGACCGGGCGTGCGCACCGCGGCACGCTGCTGTGTGCAGATCGTGATATAGGGCTGCTTCAGGTCACGACTCGATGACGCTGCGTGCTGCTAGTTTACTGTACCGCTTTCAACGAACTCAGCCGGGAACCAGGTCGTCGGCGTGGACGACGGGACGGCGCAGCTCTACCGGTAGCTCCGCGGAAGGCATACCGATGGCGTCCGCGAGCTCGGCCGCATCGAACGCTACGACGCCCCGAGCCACCACCGTTCCGTCCTGATCCAACAGTTGCACCACGTCACTGGCCTGGAAGTCACCAGCCAGGCCGGTGATCCCGGCGAGCAACAGCGAACGTCGCTTGCCGACGACGGCCCGCACGGCTCCGGCGTCCAGGGTGAGGCTGCCCGAGGTGTCGGCGGCATGGCGTACCCAGAATCGGCGCGCAGACAGCCGACTCCCCCGGGCGGCGAACGCGGTGCCGACCTCGGCATCGCGCAGTGCCTCGGAGGCCTGCGCCGCGGCTGCCAACAGCACCGGAACCCCCGCATCGGCGGCCAACCGCGCCGCCGACAGCTTCGACGCCATGCCCCCGGTGCCCAAAGCCCCGCCGGTACCGGCCCGCACACCATCGAGGTCGGCGGCACCGGCGACCTCACGCACCAGGGTCGCTCCGCCACGGCGGGGATCGCCGTCGTAGAGTCCGGCAACATCGGAAAGCAGGATCAGGGCGTCGGCGCCCACCAGGTGGGCCACCAGCGCCGCCAGGCGATCGTTGTCTCCGAAGCGGATCTCCGTGGTCGCCACGGTGTCGTTCTCGTTGACGACGGGCACCACACCCAGTGCGCGGAGGCGGTCCAGCGTCCGTTGCGCGTTGCGATGCTGGGAGCGGCGCGCGATGTCGTCGGCCGTGAGCAGCACCTGTCCGACGGTGCGATTGTAGCGAGCGAAGGAGCTGGCCCAGGCCTGGGCGAGAGCAAGCTGGCCGACACTCGCCGCGGCCTGCTGGGTGGCGAGGTCACGGGGACGGGCGCGCAGGCGCAGGGGCGCGATTCCCGCGGCGATCGCCCCGGAGGACACCACGACCAGGTCCGAGCCGGCGGACATGCGTTGCTCGATGGCATCGACGAGGTCGTCCAGTCGGTCCCGGTCGAGTCCCCCGTCGAAGCTGGTGAGCGCCGAGGACCCGATCTTCACCACCACCCGGCGCGCAGCGGCGATGGCGCCCCTGGTGCTCACGGCTGGTCCCTGCCCTCCCCTTCACGGCCCTCCACGTCAAGCCCGCGCCGTACCCGGTGTGCCACCTTGCGCTCGGCGGCGCCGATCCGCTGGCTGGCGTCGATGCGGATGTCGGTGCCCCGTCCGGTGCGCGTCATCGCGATACCCGCAGGAGTGGACGGCTCCCAATCGAAGGTCATCCCGCCGATGGTGACCGCCGATCCCGGTACGGCCCCCATCGCCGCCAGCTTGTCCTCCACGCCCAGCCGGGCCAGCCGGTCGCCCAGGTAGCCGACGGCCTCGTCGTTGTCGAACTGGGTCTGGCGGACCCACCGCTCGGGTTGTATTCCGCGAATGATGAAGCCGCCGTCGATCTCGGGGTCGTGCTCCACGGTGAAGCCGGCGTCGTCGACCGCGATGGGCCGCAGCACGGCACGCGTCGGCGCGGCAGGCGGATGGGCTACGCGGTAGGCCTGCACGGCCGCACCCAGTGCGAAGGTGAGCTGCCGCAAGCCCTGATGGGTAACGGCGGAGATGCTGAACACCGGCCATCCGCGCGCGGCGAACTCCTCGGTGACCATGTCGGCCAGCTCGGCGGCCTCGGGGACATCGACCTTGTTCAGCACCACGACCCTCGGGCGGTCGGCGAGGTCACCGAGGCTGGCGTCGCCGGACAACGCAGGCCGGTACGCCGCGAGCTCCGCCTCCAGCGCGTCCACGTCGGACAGCGGATCCCTGCCGGGCTCCAAGGTGGCGCAGTCGACGACGTGCACCAGCACCGCGCACCGTTCCAGGTGGCGCAGGAACTCCAGGCCGAGGCCGCGTCCGGCACTGGCTCCGGGAATGAGCCCGGGGACGTCGGCGACCGTGAAGGTGGTTTCGCCCGCGGTCACCACACCGAGGTTGGGCACCAGCGTGGTGAACGGATAGTCGGCGATCTTGGGCTTGGCCGCGGAGAGCACCGACACCAGCGACGACTTGCCCGCCGACGGGAACCCGACCAGTCCCACGTCGGCCACTGATTTCAGCTCGAGCACGAGGTCGCGGGTCACGCCCTCCTCGCCCAGCAGCGCAAAACCAGGAGCGCGACGAGCCTTGGAGGCCAGCGCCGCGTTTCCCAGGCCGCCACGGCCGCCGGCCGCTGCGGTGAAGCGGGTGCCGGCGCCGACCAGGTCGGCCAGCATCCGGCCGGCGGTGTCCAGCACCACGGTGCCGTCCGGAACGGTCAGCACCAGGTCATGCCCCTGGGCGCCGTCGCGGTGGCTGCCCATCCCCTGCTTGCCGCGCTCGGCCCTGGCGTGCGGATGGTGGTGGAAGTCGAGCAGGGTGTGCACGTTCGAATCCACCTCCAGGACCACGTCGCCGCCGCGGCCACCGTTGCCACCGTCGGGCCCGCCGAGGGGCTTGAACTTCTCCCGATGGACCGAGGAGCAGCCGTTGCCGCCGTCTCCGGCAGAGACGTGCAGGACGACGCGGTCGACGAAGCGGGACATCGGAACCTCCTCACCGGTAAGGGACAGCGGGATCGATCGGGGGCAAACAACGGCGGGGACGGGCGGGTCGCTGAACCCTGCCCGTCCCCGCCGTTCAGGACGTGTGTCGCGCGGTGGAGCTCAGACCGCTGCCTGCAGTTCCGGCTGGGCCGGAACGATGCTGATGGTCTTGCGGCCACGCTTGCGGCCGAACTCCACGGCACCGGCGGCCAGCGCGAACAGGGTGTCGTCCCCGCCGCGGCCGACGTTGACGCCCGGGTGAAAGTGGGTGCCCCGCTGGCGGACGATGATCTCGCCGGACTTGACGACCTGGCCACCGAAGCGCTTGACGCCGAGGCGCTGCGCGTTCGAGTCGCGACCGTTGCGGGAGCTGGAAGCACCCTTCTTGTGAGCCATGGAGCGTCCCTCCTACTTGTTGATGCCGGTGACCTTGATCACCGTCAGCTTCTGACGGTGACCCTGGCGCTTGTGGTAGCCGGTCTTGTTCTTAAACTTGTGGATCCGGATCTTCGGACCCTTGGTGTGCTCCACCACCTCGCCGGTCACCGAGGCCTTGGCCAGCGCGTCGGCATCCGTGGTCAGCTCGGCACCGTCGACGAGCAGCAGCGCGGGCAGCGCGATCTCCACGCCCGGCGCACCGTCAACCTTCTCGACCTCGACGAGGTCACCTACGGCGACCTTGTACTGCTTGCCACCGGTCTTGACGATCGCGTACATCGGAGGGCTTCTCCTGTTGCTCGTTCGAACTTTGGCCGCGCTGGTCCCAACGGGTCCCGCGCGAATCTGGGTCAGTGCCGGTCATCTCCGACATCGCGTCGGCCTCAAGGCGAAGGCGCCCTGGAACAATGTACAGCAACGATGCCACCAGTTGGCGACCGCCCAAGGTTACGGGGCGCTGACCAGCGCGGTCAAACCGCCCGACCCGCCAGCGAAACAACCCGACCAACACCGGACTGCGCACAATGATTCGCCGGCCGCGCGGCGGTCTATGAAGAGAGCGTCGCGACGGAACGAAGGAGAGGAGAGGCCCCATTGATGATCCCCGGATCTTGCTGAGCGGAGTCGTGTTCGGTGAGTCGCCCCGCTGGCACGACGGACGGCTGTGGTTCTCCGACTGGGGAGCCCGCGAGGTGGTCACTGTCGACCTCGCCGGCCGGCGCGACGTTGTCCAGCGCATGTCCACGTTCCCGTTTTCCCTGGACTGGCTACCGGACGGACGCCTGCTCATCGTGTCGACCGAGCTGAAGCGTCAGGAACCCGACGGATCCCTGGTGGCGCATGCCGACTTGTCCCACCTCGCCGACGCGTGGAACGAGATCGTCGTTGATTCCCGGGGCAACGCCTACGTCAACCAAGCAGGCTTCGACCTGATGATCGGCGCCGAACCGACCAGCGGCACCATCGCGCTGGCCACCCCGGACGGCTCCAGCCGAGAGGTCGCCGACGAGGTGTGGTTCCCCAACGGCATGGTGATCACGCCCGACGACTCGACCCTGGTCGTGGCCGAGTCCTACCGCAACCGGCTCACCGCCTTCGATATCGACGCCGACGGTGACCTGTCGAATAGGCGGGTGTGGGCGGACCTCGGGACAGACGTGCCCGATGGAATCTGCATGGACGTCGACGGTGCCATTTGGTATGCCGATGTCCCGAACCGACACTGCGTGCGGGTGCGGGAGGGCGGCGAAGTGCTCCAAACGATCACCGTCGACCGCGGCTGTTTCTCCTGCGCGCTGGGAGGAGCCAACGGCCGAACCCTGTTCATCGTTGCCACCGAGTGGCACGGTCCCGAGAACATGTTCCAAGGCGAACCCACTGGGCAGGTGCTCACCGTCGACGTCGCCGCTGCACACGCAGGCCACCCCTAGTTCATCGCGGCGGTCAGCAGTCGTGCACCGCAATCCGCGGGAACTACCCGCCTGGGGACGACCTTTGCCCGGCTCCCGGTGTGCCGATCACGGCAGCCGCACATTCCTCAGGTCGGGACGCCGTCGGTCGGGGGTCCCGCCAGCCGTGCGGCGGCACGGCGCCGCCGGGGACGCGTCACGGCGGGCGCAGGTGCGGCCGCAGGGCTGGCGGGCGCAGCGGTGACCGGCGCCGCCACGGGCGGCTGTGGTGCCAGCTGCACCGGCTCCACGGGCACGCTCACCGGTTCAGGTGCCGCCGTTGGTCGGGACGCGCGACGCGGGCGGGTCTTGCGCGGAGCCGGGCCGGCCTCGACCGACGGTGCACTGCCTACCGGCCAAACCTCTTCGGCCGCAGGTGATTCGGCCGCAGGTGGTTCGGCCGCAGGTGATTCGACAGCAGGTGATTCGACAGCAGGTGATTCGACAGCAGGTGATTCGACAGCAGGTGATTCGACCGGAGGCTCCGGCACGACAGGCTCGGGCGCGGGGGCCGCGTCGGACTCGACGATGACCGGTTGCGGGGCAGCGGTCGGGCGGGACGCTCGTCGGGACCGGCTTCTCCGGGCCGGTGTCGGCTGCTCCGCGGATGCGGCTTCGGCAGCAGGCGGTTGTTCGCCTGCGGCGGATGCGCTCGGGGACACGGCGTTGTCGGCAACCGTCGGCGACTCCACGGTCTCTGCAGCCGGCGATGCCTCCGGCTGGGGGGCAACGGCTTGGGCCGCGGCCGCCTGCGCCGCCGCCGAGGACGCCGGAATCAGCGCAGCCGGCCACGGTTCCTTCACGGTGGGCGTCTGCTTGACCGGTGTGTCACCGCGCGGACGGCGAGCACGACGACTGGGCTCACCATGAGTGCCACTCGTGGTGGACGCCGCAGCCGGCTCGTCCTGAACGAGGACGCCGCGGCCATGGCAGTGCTCACACGGGACGGAGAATTCCTCGATCAGCCCGGCGCCCATTCGCTTGCGGGTCATCTGCACCAGGCCCAGCGAGGTCACTTCGGAGACCTGGTGGCGGGTTCGGTCACGGCCGAGACACTCGGTCAGGCGACGCAGCACCAGGTCTCGGTTGCTCTCCAGGACCATGTCGATGAAGTCGACGACGATCATGCCGCCGATGTCGCGCAGGCGCATCTGCCGCACGATCTCCTCCGCGGCCTCGAGGTTGTTCCTGGTGACCGTCTCTTCGAGGTTGCCGCCCGCCCCGGTGAACTTCCCGGTGTTGACGTCGACCACGGTCATCGCCTCGGTCCGGTCGATCACCAGGGTGCCGCCCGAGGGCAGCCACACCTTGCGCTCCATGGCCTTGGCCAGCTGCTCGTCGATGCGGTACGCCGTGAAGACGTCGTCGTCACCGCTGTAGCGCTCGACCCGCGGTAGCAGATCGGGCGCCACCGCGCCGACGTAGCCCTCGACGGTCTCCCCGACCGCGTCACCGGCGACGACGAGGGAGCTGAAGTCTTCGTTGAACTGGTCGCGGACCACCTTGACCAGCAGGTCCGGCTCTTCGTACAACGCGACGGGATTGCTCGACTTGGCAGCGGTCGCCTCGGCAGCCTTGGTCGAGATCGCCTCCCACTGCGCCTGTAGCCGGGTGACGTCGCGCTCCAGCTCCTCCTCGCTCACGCCTTCCGAAGCGGTGCGGATAATCACCCCGGCGTCGGCGGGAACAATGCGCTTAAGAATCTCCTTGAGCCGCTTGCGCTCGGTGTCGGGCAGCTTGCGACTGATCCCGGTCGATCCACCACCGGGCACGTACACCAGGAAGCGTCCGGGCAGGCTGATCTGGGTGGTCAGGCGGGCGCCCTTGTGCCCCATCGGGTCCTTACTGACCTGGACCAGCACGCTGTCGCCGGAGTGCAGCGCCTGCTCGATCTTGCGCGCCTTGCCCCCGAGCCCGGCGGCGTCCCAGTCCACCTCGCCGGCGTAGAGCACGCCGTTGCGGCCTCGGCCGACGTCGACGAAGGCCGCCTCCATGCTGGGCAGCACGTTCTGCACCCGGCCCAGGTAGATGTTGCCGACCATCGCCGTTGAGCTGGAGCTGGTGACGAAGTGCTCCACCAGCACGTCGTCCTCCAGCACCGCGACCTGCGTCTGCTGTCCGCGTTGGCGGACGACCATTTTGCGGTTCACCGCTTCGCGGCGGGCCAGGAACTCCGACTCGGACAGGATCGCGGGGCGACGACGACCGGCGTCGCGGCCGTCCCGACGCCGCTGGCGCTTGGCCTCCAGGCGGGTGGATCCGGAGATCCCCTGCACCTGGTCGCCGGTGTCCCTGGCCTGGCCCTTGCCGCTCTTGCCCCGACTGCGCGGCTCGCGTTCGTGCACCACCGTGTTGGGTGGGTCGTCGTCGCGGCTCTCGCCCGACTCGCCCTCGGTGTCGCCGTTGCCGTTCCCGCTCTTGCGGCGACGGCGCCGACGACGGCGACTGCCGGTGGTCGCCTCGCCGGTGTCCTCCTCGGCGTCCTCGGTGTCCTCGGTGTCCGACGTGGTGTCCGTGGCCGTGTCGCTGTCCTTGGTCTCCGCCGCGTCCGGCTGCTTCGGTGCGGCTTCGGCCTCGGCCTCGGCGGCACCGTCCTGCTCGGAGTCCTCGTCGGCGCCTTCCTGGCCACCGTTGTCGTCGTTCTGCTGTCCACGGCCTCGGCCACGCCCACGACGGCCCCGGCGGCGGCGCTTCGGCTCGTCCTCGTCGGCTGTCTCGGTCGGTGGGGCAGCTGCGGCCGGGACGTCCGGCTCGGGCTCGACCGATGCGGCCGGCTCAGGTGCGGCTGCCGGTCGGCTGGCCCGGCGGCGGGGTGGCGCGGTGACGGGTTCCGGCGGCAGGAAGAGCGGGATGGCGAGTTCCGGCGCCGCGGTGTCCGGGGCAGCTTCGGCGGCCGGGCCGGGTTCAGCGGCTGGGGTCGGTTCGGCGGCGGGGGCCGCGGTGCCGTCCGGCGAGGTCAGCGCGGTGCGGACCTGTTCGGCCACCCCGCGGTCGATGCTCGATTGCACCGAACGCACAGGGGCGCCGAGCTTGTCCAACTCGGCGACGACGGCCTTGCTGGTCACCCCCAGCAGCTTGGCCAGGACGTGCACCCGCAGGCGCGCGGGTAGTTCATCGGTGTTCGTTGGCGGCACATTGTCGGCCACGTGGTCTCCTCGACCCCCGGGCGCGTCCACCGAAGCGGCGTCACGCGGCCACGCAGGGGCTAGTTGTTCGTGTGTTCCGACACCGGGAGAGGTGCCGGCCGTGCTGGTCTTGCGTCGTGATGTGTGTGTTCGCAGTTCTTCTTGACGCAGTAATTCTTGACGCAGTAATTCTTGACTCGGTGCTTCGTAACTCAGTGCTTCATGACGGGGCGACGTGCGACTCCCGCAGCGCCGGGCTCTGCACCCCGCTGAGGGCGTCCCGGTCAGGCGCAAGAGGATCGCCGAGAGCACCGTCGTCGTCGAGCGGACCCTGGGCGAGCCGGATTGCCCTCGCGGGCGCGGCAGGAACAAGATCAGCGACGACAAGTAGCGCACTCATGACATCATCCGGTCGTACAGCAGGACTTGTCTGTCGTACGACTGCCCTCAGTGTCCCACATCTGCCGGCGCGCTCCGTGGCCGCTGCAGGTGCGGTGGGCGATTCTCCTTCGGCCACCGACATGCTCACCACGGCACCACGGGCATCGAGCTGGCGCCTGCCGTCCTTGGTCAGCCGCTCCACCATGGCGGTGTCGCGGGCGAGGAAGGCCTGCACGGCGGCCTGCAGCTGCGCCGAGTCCACGCCGTCGACAACGATCTCCCACAGGCTGGCGTGAATCCGTTCGGGCAGCGAGCCGGTCACCGCGGTCACCGCATCCACCACGTCCAGGCCCGGCGGCAGGGCGGCATCGATCTCGCGGGCGAGGATCAGCGGATCGAGCACCCGGACCACCGACATCTCGACGTACTCGGCCTCGCTGGCCACTCCGGTGGGCGCGGCACCGACCCAGGAGATCTTGGGGTGCGGGTTGAATCCCTGCGAGTAGGCCATCGGTACGCCGGCGCGGCGGATGGCCCGTTCGAAGGCGCGGGCGACGTCCCGGTGCGAGGTGAAGCGGAGCCGGCCGCGCTTGGTGTAACGCAGCCGAATCTTCTGCGCCGGGGGCGCCGACGGATTGGGTTCGTGTTGGCGGGCCACCCGCTCAGTCACCCGCCAGCGCGGGATTGGTGATGGGGCTTCCCACGCTCACCGGGGCGATGGGAATGAGTGCGCGACCGGTCGGGCCCACCTCGATGTCGGTGCCCATCGACGGGCACACCCCGCAGTCGAAGCACGGCGTCCAGCGGCAGTCGTCCTGCTCCTGGGAGTTCAGCGCATCCTCCCAGTCGGTCCACAGCCATTCCTTGTCCAGCCCGGAGTCGAGGTGATCCCATGGCAGGACCTCGGTGTGCTCACGCTCGCGGGTGGTGAACCAGTCCAGGTCCACGCCGAGGGGTTCGAGTTCTTGGGCTGCGGCGGTCACCCAGCGGTCGTAGGAGAAGTGCTCGGTCCAGCCGTCGA